>Ga0209427_10000028_pt1 | contig 112872 bp, 96 predicted proteins | sample DeeMarSWOR136_30_FD_187465 | JGI IMG/M metagenome (GOLD analysis project Ga0209427, IMG submission 187465) | Marine sediment microbial communities from White Oak River estuary, North Carolina - WOR-1-36_30 (SPAdes) (version 2) | ecosystem: Environmental > Aquatic > Marine > Intertidal zone >... | reverse complement strand
CGCGGCAAGGCGGGCGGCATCAAGATCGCCAAGAATGACCAGGAGGTGAAGGAATACGGTGGGAAGATATTGAATATGGAGATCAAAGGCATCCCTGTTCGAAAGGTGCTCGTTTCTGAAGCGGTGACAATTGCGAGCGAGGCATATCTGGGCGTCATTAATGACCGGACTACGAAACAGACTGTTGTTATGGCATGCAAAGAGGGTGGTGTCGAGATTGAAGAAGTGGCGCGCAGGAAACCAGAGGCAATATACAAGGTCTATGCTGACCCGTTGCTCGGTCTTCTCTCTCACAAAGCCAGAGAGGTCGGGCTCTTTCTCTATGATGACCCGAAAACAGCATTTGCTTGCGGTGCAATAACTGAGAAACTCTACAAACTATTCGTTGAGTTGGATTCTTCGCTTGCCGAGATTAATCCACTCGTTGTTGATAAGAAAGGAAACCTGATTGCACTCGATGCCAAGATAAATTTTGATGACAATGGTCTTTACCGACATCCAGAGATTGAGGCGATGCGTGACCGTGAAAGTGAAGATGAAAATGAATTGCTTGCTCGGGAAAAAGACCTCTCGTATGTAAAACTTACCGGTGATATTGGATGCGTGGTTAATGGTGCAGGACTTGCCATGGCTACCATGGATCTGGTCAAACATTTTGGTGGCGAACCAGCCAACTTTCTCGATATTGGTGGTTCAAGCTCTCCAGAGAAGGTGAAAAACGCCTTGAGTATTCTTTTGAAAGATAAAAATGTAAAGGTAATCTTCTTCAACATATTCGGCGGCATTACACGCTGTGATGATGTCGCTAACGGCATTCTGATTGCCAAGAAAGATTTGAACATCAAACAGCCGATTGTTGCGCGGCTTACTGGCACAAATGAAGACAAGGCGAATGAGATACTCAAAGAGGCAGGACTCATTTTTGCAAAGACAATGGACGAAGGCGCTCAAAAGGCGATTGAGCTTCTGAAAGGAGACAAGAGATGAGTATCTTGATAAACAAAGACACGAAACTCTTGGTCCAAGGCATTACCGGAAGAGATGGCAGTTTTCATACACGTCAGATGCTTAATTACGGGACAAAGGTTGTTGCGGGCGTAACACCTGGTAAGGGTGGCATGAAGGTCGAAGGTGTGCCAGTCTTCAATTCTGCTGCAGAGGCGGTGAAAAAGACTGGTGCAAACACATCAGTTATCTTCGTACCTGCGAAGTTTGCAGCAAGCGCAATCTATGAAGCGATTGATGCTGGTGTAGATCTGGTCGTTTGTATTTCCGAAGGTATTCCTGCGATTGATTTGGTGAAGATCACTGCCTATGCAAAGAGCAAGGGAAGTCGTCTGGTAGGTCCTAACTCACCTGGCATTGTCTCTGCCGGTGAATCCAAAGTGGGAATTCTTCCAGGTCATATCTTCAAGAAGGGTTCTGTTGGTGTGATCTCTCGGAGCGGTACGCTTACCTATGAGATCGTGGACCATATTTGCAAAGTGGGGCTCGGTCAATCGACCTGCCTTGGTATTGGTGGTGACCCGATTATTGGAACCAAGTTTATTGATTGCCTGGAACTCTTTGCTGATGATCCAGCAACCGAGGCGGTCGTGCTCGTTGGCGAGATCGGTGGTCGCGATGAACAGGATACGGCTGAGTATGTGAAGAAGAACTTCAAGAAGCCAGTTTTCGGATTTATCGCTGGAAAGACAGCACCAGCTGACAAGCGCATGGGTCATGCCGGTGCCATCATATCAGGGACATCAGGTACTGCAGCAGAGAAGATCAAGGTTTTTAAAGAATGTGGGATTAAAGTTGGTGACACACCTGCTGAGGTAGCCCAGCTTGTTAAAGAAGCGGTGTAGATAAAATCGGTAACGGTTACGAAGCCCGTCCCGTTAGATATAAGAACCATACTATATTGCAGATCATGTACGACGTTGGGGTTCCCATATCACTCTGAACAATCACGGTTACACTGATTTCTAACGGGACCCGTTTCGTGGAAGGGTTACGGTTATGTAAAAGACGTCACCCAATAACGTTTGACAATACGGGCCGCCATGCCGTATTCCGGTTTAAAAAAGTCTATAAAATTCAACCTATTTGTAAATTGATATCTTTGAATTTTATTTATCTTGTGTAGTACTATTACTTCTCTGGTTGTATTGCCTCGGAAGTTACATCGAGTGCCTTTGCGAGTCGATCACAGGTGCCCTGTAATATTCCATACAACTCATCGTGCTGAATCCTTTTTTGATACATTTTGTCTAATATTTGTTGCAGGTCTGAGAAGGCTTTGACCATCTCTTTGTAGTCGTAGTGCAGTGCCTTTGCTAAACTTTTGCGTAAATCATGATAGATTTCCTTTAGGCCATCGACAGCATCGCCCCTGCGGAACCTGATTTCTTCGGTGACTTCACCAATACTCAGTTTTCTTATGTACATACTCAGTCGGTATAGTGGTCCATAGATTTTGTGGGTAATCATGATGATTGCCCATATTGCTGCGACAAATGATATGATTGCAATTATGACTACAGGCCAGATTGAATCGTTCAGCACTTGCTGAATGTACTGTTCAGGTATTGAGAAGACTGAGATGTTGTCTTTGAAAATAAAGAATTGTGAAGTAACCAAGATTACCGAGATACCTATGATTATTCCTAGGAGTGCGATGATTAATCTAACCTGTATACCATGCAGTATGATTTTTTTTCTTCGATATTTTTGAGCCATTGTGATTTGTTAGCCTATTGTATATACTATTTTTGATTTGTCAATACTTTGTTTGCTCGAGGGATTATTCGATATATCTTTGGTATTCGCAGTCCCTGTTTCCTGTTATTATTTTACATCTGTTCCCTAAATCCTGTATCCTGTTCCCTATATTCGGGGCGGTGGGATTTGAACCCACGCCCTCATGGTCCCAAACCATGCGCGCTAAGCCGCTGCGCCACGCCCCGGAATGAAGTATTATAGTAAAATGGGGGTTATTGTCAACAGTAGTGATTTCTGGATAAATCCATAAATCACTGATTACAGTGATGAGCATAAGATTACAGCGATAAAATATGACGGAGATTAACCTCGTTAGAGAAACCACGTACAGGTAAGAACATGATCAAAAACTTTGCGGTTTCACAACGAATATATAGAATAAGAACCAACAGCTTTCAAACTTTCTCTAACGGGGTGAACAGATAGATTACGGCGATTTATCGGCATGTTACATCACAGTGATGAATAGAAGATTACGGTGATTTTTAGAAGGATCTGATTATTCCGTCAAATGACGAGAATCCTCGCAAAGCGGGACAGTGATAAAATATAACAGAAATCGCTCAAGAGGGATAAAAGTGGTGAAAATTGGCTCATTTCTTGACATCGCATGTTTTTTGGTTATAATCTCAAGTGCGATTGCTGATTTTAAGCGGCAAAGATGCCCTCAGAAAACAGATCGGTGACCTTTCACAGATTGAAAAGGCGGTAAATACGTTTATTAAATTAAAGAAGGACTATGAGACAATATTTCTTTATTACGACCGTGCCAGTAAATTCAGGGTTAAGAAGGTAAAGAAAAACGTGACGTATATTAGGAAATATATATTAGATATTGAGAAAAAATGGGGAATTATCGATAATCTTCTCCTTTTAGGAGGCGACAGTATTATTCCTTTCTTTCGGCTCGACAATCCTTGTGACGATGGTGATAACAAGGTATTATCTGACAATCCCTATGCATCGCGGGATGATGATTTCTTAATTCCCGAGAGGGTATGCGCTCGCATCCCAGACAATAGAAGCGCTGATTTTATCATAAAACAATTTAAGAAATTCAGCAATACAGACAGAAAATCATTTGGAATAACTGCAAAGATATGGAAAAGGGCATCAGAGGATGTATATCGGCAGATTGGTGCTCCCCAGGATTTAAGGACTTCACCACCGGTTACGAGCGATTCATTCAAGGAAAGTTGGTTGCAAAAAAAGCGGTTTCTTTACTTCAATCTTCATGGCAGTAAGATTTCTGCAAACTGGTATGGTCAGGACAAGGGTGATTATCCAGTTGCCTTAGCCCCTCAGAATATCTGCAATGCCTCAGGATTCGTTGCCTCTGAGGCGTGCTATGGAGCGCATATCCTCAACAAATCACATGAAGATGCGATCAGTCTGAGATTCCTCAATGAAAAAGAGATCTACGGTTTCTGCGGTTCAACAACGATTGCATATGGTCCAGTGGCTCCGCCATCGAGTGAAGCCGATCTTTTAGTGAAATATTTTTTTGAATATGTAAAGCAGGGACTCACCGTGGGTGAGAGTCTGATGAATGCCAAGGTGGATTTTGCGCGCAAGGTGCTCAGACGCCAGGGGTTCTTGGACGACGATGACCAGAAGACTCTCCTGCAATTTGTCCTGTATGGCGATCCAACGTCGAGGCTCAATGTGCGTAATAGGGGAGGTGCAGCACGTGATTGATCCACAGAGAATAGCCGAGATAAAGAGGAAGATTTCGAGAGAATTTCCAGAATTCAAAGACATCGAGCCAAAGATAACCGAGAAAAAGATTAGACCTCAGGACTCCATATTTAAAAAATTGTCGCTCGGAAGACCGAAGCAGTTTGTGACGATTTTTAGATTGAAATTCAAAAAGAAGGTTGAAACGGTTGATCACACGGAGATTGAAAGGATTTTGATCGTGAGCCTTGATGAGCAAGGAGAGATAATAAAGATAACCGAATCGAGATGATAAAGGGAACAGAAGATACACGGTATGCCTATGTAAATGGTATTGTCCGTGCACGCGAGGCGCGATTACTGACAAAAAGCCATTTTGATCGGCTCATCGCAGGGACCACGGAAAGCTTCACAACTATTCTTTCGGATACAGCATATGGTGTGCATAAAGATATTCCGACAGGGTTTGAGATGGAAACTCTTGATATAAATAGCTTTTTCAGGAGATACTGTCAGACCCCGGAGATTCAGCTTTTCATTGATTGGCCTGAGCAGATTCATAATCTCAAGGTTAAATTGAAAGAGGGAAGCGAGGATATTTTGTATGCACAATCGTCCTCTGATGTTGAAACATGGCCTGAGGTTATTGATGTTGTTGAGCAATATGCAGTCGAGAAAGATCCTTTTATTTTATCCTCAAATCTTGATAAGATTTTGTGTAAGTATCTCTCTGAGATCTCTCACTTTGCTCCATTTTTCGAAAAATATTATCGACTCTATTTTGACCTTGAAAACATCCGCAGTTTTTTTAGAGCACGTCACTTTGAGAATAGCCGCGAGATATTTATTCAAGTGTACATACCGTATGGCAGCATTGACATACGGTTTTTTCTTGATAATCTGAGCAGTCTGCATGATACGCTCGCAAAGAGCTTTTTTATTACTCCATACATGAAGATTGTGGATAAAGGAAGTTCATATATCGATGAATACCACTCGTTTCTCACATTAGAGAGACTCATCGAAGAGATGAGATTGGAGTTCCTGCTTTTTGCACGAAAAATGACATTTGGTATTGAACCTTTGTTTACATACTATCATTTCAGAATGAGCGAAATAAAAAAATTGCGACAGGTATATTGGGGCAAATTGAATGAAGTTCCAATTGATGAATTGAAGGAGAGTATCCCTGATGTCTGGTAGCGCCTTGGCAATCGTAGGACAGAAAGAGACGATTATGCCATTTCTTGCCACCGGTGCAAAGGTGGTATACGTGAAGAAAGGTGAATGTGTCAGGGTGGTTGATGATTTAATTAGAGAAGGTATCAAAATAATTTTTTTTACCGAGGAATTCATTGAGGAATTGAATGATACATTACTGAAGTATCGAACCGAAACCATGCCTTGTTTAATCCCCATCCCTACGGGGAGAGGGAAGACAAAACTGGCAATAGAAAGAATAAGAGGCGTGATAAAGAAAGCTGTTGGTGCTGATGTCTTTTTGGAGGAAAAATGAGAAAAGGTGAGATAACTAAAGTTTCAGGACCACTTGTGGTGGCAAAGGGAATGACCGGTAGTAAGATGTACGACGTAGTACGTGTGAGTGAAGAACGGTTGGTTGGGGAGATAATTGGTCTTTCAGGAGATCTTGCGTCAATTCAAGTATATGAAGACACTAGTGGAATTGGTCCTGGAGAACCAGTATACATGACTGATCAACCACTCTTTGTGGAACTTGGTCCTGGACTTATTCAGTCAATTTTTGACGGCATTCAACGACCATTGGACATAATCAGAGAGAAGACTGGTGACAATATTAGTCGGGGTGTGGAAATTCCAGCACTGGAACGCGATAAGAAATGGCATTTCAAACCACTCGTGAAAAAAGGAGATGCAGTTATTCCCGGAGATATTATCGGTGAAGTGAAAGAGACAGTGTTGGTTGTCCATAAGATTATGATGCCGCCCAATACTCAGGGTAAGATCAAGAATATTAAAGAGGGCAAATTCCTTGTGACCGATAGCATTTGTGAATTAGAGACTGATAATGGAAAGATCGAATTGTCCATGCTCCAGCGCTGGCCAGTACGACTGCCAAGACCCTATCAAGCGAGGCTTGCGCCCACTGTCTTGCTTCCGACAGGGCAGAGGGTCATTGATACATTCTTTCCCATAGCAAAGGGAGGTACTGCGTGCTGTCCTGGTCCTTTTGGCTCTGGCAAGACCGTTATCCAGCATCAGTTGGCAAAGTGGGCAGAGGCAGAGATAATTGTGTATATAGGTTGTGGTGAGCGCGGTAATGAGATGACCGATGTGCTCCTGGAATTCCCCGAATTAAAAGACCCCGTTTCAGGTGAACCACTTATGAAACGGACTGTGCTCATTGCCAATACATCAAATATGCCTGTAGCGGCACGCGAGGCATCTGTCTATACAGGTATTACAATCGCAGAGTATTTCAGAGACATGGGTTATTCGGTTGCCGTGATGGCTGATTCAACCTCTCGCTGGGCAGAGGCGATGAGAGAGATATCGGGCAGATTGGAAGAGATGCCTGGTGAGGAGGGATATCCTGCTTATCTGAGTGCCAAGGTAAGTTCATTCTATGAACGGGCAGGTAGAGTGGAGGCATTGGGTAACCCTCAGAGGCAGGGTGCCTTGAGCGTGATCGGTGCGGTTTCTCCTCCAGGTGGTGACTTGTCAGACCCAGTTGTTCAAGCAACCCTCCGTGTCGTGAAGGTATTCTGGAGTCTCGAAGACAGGTTGGCATATCAACGACACTTCCCGGCTATCTCATGGCTCAATTCATATTCCCTGTATATTGATGACGTTGGTGAGGACGTGAATAAAAAGATTGCGAAGGATTTTACTGACTTATCAAAAGAGGCAATGCGTCTTTTAGAAGAGGAGGCTGAACTTCAAGAGATTGTGCGGCTTATTGGGGTAGATGCATTATCACCCGAAGATCGACTCATCTTAGAAGGTGCACGTTCCATACGTGAAGATTTTCTTCATCAAAATGCCTTTCATGAAATAGATACGTATGCCTCACTTGAGAAGCAGTATAAAATGCTCTCCGTGTGTCTCTTTTATTATACCCAGGCAAAAGAGGCATTGGCACGGGGAGTGGCATTCGACGTTATCAGCAAGATGGCAATACGCGATAAGATTGCACGGATGCGATATTTGCCAGAGTCAGATGTAGGCAAAATTGACAAGATCAAGGAAGAAGTGGAACATACATTTGAACGACTCATAAAAGGTGAAAAGGAAGAGGAGAAAAAAGAGACGACTAAAAGAGAACAACGAGAAGGCGGAAAGCAGGATGAAGCAGAGGTGAAGAAAGGGGCATATGAGGAAACAAAGAAGGCAAAGGGGGAATCGAGGAGGAAGAAGTGATAAAGGAATATAGTAGCATCAATAATGTTGCGGGACCTCTTTTACTCGTCGAGGGTGTGGAAGGTGTAAAATACGAAGAGCTCGTTGAGATCTATACGGGGAGAGGTGAAAAGAAGAGGGGCAGGGTCTTAGAAGTCGATCGCGACAAGGCATTAGTACAGATATTTGAAGGTTCTTCAGGCATCGACGTGCAAGATTGCCGTGTCAGATTTCTCGGTAGAACATTACACATTGGTGTTTCAACCGATATGTTGGGGAGAGTATTCGATGGTCTTGGTCGACCAAAGGATGGCGGCCCTGAAATCGTTCCCGAGGCCTTACTCGATATCAATGGTGCACCGATAAATCCAACAGCACGCGATTATCCCAATGAGTTTATCCAGACAGGTATCTCTTCGATTGATGGAATTAACACATTAGTGCGCGGACAGAAACTACCGATATTTTCTGGTTCAGGACTGCCCCATAATCGTGTGGCAGCACAGATTGTGCGGCAGGCAAAGGTTCTTGGTGGCAAAGAAGAGTTTGCCGTGGTCTTCGGTGCAATGGGGATTACCTTTGAAGAGGCAAATTTCTTTATTAGAGATTTCACGAAATCAGGGGCTCTTGAAAGAGTGGTTCTCTTCCTGAACCTTGCTGATGACCCTGCGATTGAGCGAGTATCGACTCCGCGTGTCGCATTTACTGTAGCCGAATATCTGGCTTTTACAAAAGGATTACATATACTCGTTGTCTTGTCAGATATGACCAATTACGCAGAAGCACTCAGGGAGATCTCTGCAGCCAGAAAAGAGATCCCTGGTCGACGTGGGTATCCCGGCTATCTCTATACTGACCTCGCCACTGTCTATGAACGATCTGGTAGAATTAAAGATAAAAAAGGATCGATTACACTCATTCCCATTCTCACAATGCCAGAGGATGATAAGACGCATCCAATTCCAGATTTGACTGGATATATTACTGAAGGTCAGGTCATACTCTCGCGTCCGCTCTACCGAAAGAAAATCTCACCGCCTATAGATGTTCAACAATCGTTGTCCCGACTCAAGGATAAGGGTATTGGTAAAGGGAAGACCCGAGAAGACCATGCCGATTTATTCAATCAACTCATCGCTTGTTATGCACGCGGCAAAGAGGCGGCAGAGTTATCAGTCATACTGGGTGAAGCAGCATTGTCCGATGTAGATAAGATCTACCTGAAGTTTTCACAGAATTTTGAAGAGCGGTATATCTCGCAGGCTGAACATGAGGCGAGAAATATTGAGCAGACTTTAGACTTAGGATGGGAACTTCTGCGCCAGGTGCCGCGGACCGAGATGAAGAGAGTAAGGGATGAGTATTTGGAGAAGTACTATGATATGGCAGAAGAGTAGACTAATGACAGATTTCAAATACGAAATGCTAAATGAAGTTCAAATGCCCAATGCCATATTTTTTAATCATTTAGATTTTGGTATTGAATTGACATTTGGAATTGGGAATTTGACATTATTAACGCCGTATACTGCTGTTTACTGTGGAAGCTTGTAAGGAATGAAGTTAGATATTCCTCCTACCAGGATGCAATTACTGCGTCTTAAGCGGCGTGGGGTGATTGCCCGTCGTGGCCATAAATTACTGAAGGATAAACAGGATGAATTGATGCGCAAGATTCTTGAATTGGTTAATAGAATCAGGGACGCACGGTTAAAGATAGAGGATGAATTGAGACGAGCATTCGGATATTTCTACTTTGCGTCGAGTAAACAGGCACCGAAAGCTACAGATGAAGCACTCTTAGCGAAAACGAAATCAATAGATATCGATTATACGACGGAGCGTATTTTGAACTTGAAAATTCCAAAATTTACAGAGAAAATAAGTGGTGGTTTAATCGGATATGGTTTTATGACTACCTCAGGAGATTTAGACCTTGCATTACTCAAGATTGATCAATTGATTGCAAGGCTTTTGGAGCTTGCTGAATTAGAGAAGGCATTGGAACTTCTCGCTACCGAAATTGAAAAGACTCGTAGAAGGGTAAATGCATTGGAGTATATTCTTATTCCTTCGATCGATGAAACCATCAAATTTATTAATTTGAAGTTATCTGAAATCGAGAGGGGTGATCTGACACGACTCATGAGGGTCAAAGAGATTGTGCGAAAGAAATAGATGGTTAAAGAAGGCTCAGAGATTTCTCGAAAAAGCAATCATAAATAATGTCAAATAGGTGTCAAAATCTAGATATCGAAACGCGGCATTTAAGCATTGGGATTTTCCATCATAATTTAGGTATTTAGGTATCTAGGCATTTAGGTATTTGAGATATTAAGGGAGGTCGTATGGTCGAAGGTTTAATTGGTGTGCTCATTTTGGCATTCATGACTCTTATCTTTGGCATTATAAAGGATTTAATGTTATTCATAATTCCACAGATAATTATAATTGTGATTGTTATTTATCTTCTGGTTAGGGTGAGGGTTAAAATAGCAAAGGCAGAGAAGGAGAAATTGCGGGCAAAGATAGAGGAATTGGAGAAGAAGATCGGAAGTTTGAACGAAAGAACATGATTTAGTCGGATAGTCAAATAGTCTGATTGTCGGATTGTCTGAGCAGTCTTTGTGACGCATATTTGGATTCAGTAAGCTTTTAATTCAGATTCTTTTTGAAATAAAACGAATGCAGGTTCTTACCTACTCAATTTGAAGCTATTAAAAATTCGGTGACCAATCTGGCGCATTGATAGTCATATCATTTGTTAGTTTCCGTTGTCTCGAGCCATCCCAATTCATTGTGTAGAGTTCATATTGACCACTACGGTTTGAGCTGAATACAATGTGTAGACCATCGGGAGACCACGATGGTTCTTCATTATTGCCATCGAACGTAAGGCGTATGGGTGAGAAATCATAGGGGTCAGTAACATAAATCTGTTGTGAGTTGTCATCTTCTCTTGATACATAGGAAATAATATCGCCACGTGGTGACCATGATGGTGAGGTGTTATAATTGCCATGGTATGTGAGCCGGCGTACATTTCCTCCGTGAATATCCATTATATATATTTGCGGATTGCCCGTGCGGTCAGACACAAATGCAATCTCGCGGCTATTGGGTGAAAAGGCAGGAGATGTATCGATTGCTCGATTGTATGTCAAGCGGTTGAGTTTTTTATTTTTCAGATCCAGGAGATAAATCTCCGAATTACCATCTTTTGTCAAACTAAGACAGATTTTTGATGCATCAGGAGACCAACATGGAGCAAAGTTTAGTCCGCGAAAAGACGAGATCGTCCTGATTTTCCTTTCTGTAAGGTCGAATAAATAGATGTTGAGACGGTCATCTGTATGGGTTGAAAAGAGAATTCTTTTGCCATCAGGAGCCCATGCCGGAAAAAGATTAAACCTTCCGTTCTTTGTGAGAGGGACGAAAGTATACCCATCATAATCAATCATTGCGAGTTCCTTGCCATTTGATGTCTTGTATGAAAAAACAATCTTTGTAGAAGCGATTCCCTTTTCACCAGTTAATAATTCAACAACATCATCGGATATCATGTGCGCTGTTTCTCTTTCATTTTTGCTAATGCCATAGCTCTTCTCAACGATTTTCTCATGTGTTGCATAGTCTTCAAGGGTAATTAATAACTGAGATTGATTCCCGCTTCCTCTCATGACGACGCCTTGATTTTCTGATGCGCCTAACCAGGCAGTATCTGAAAAGAGATCAAAATAGAGTGAGTATTCCAGGTCGTTTTTTATGATGTTTTCAGTATTTTTCATTATCGATATTGCGTCGGGTGATTTGTCTTCTGTGACAAATTGCTCGATGACGAGACTGATCTTACCACCACCATAGTCGGTAAGCCTCAGATAGACCTCCTGGGCAGAAACAGGGCTGAAGTTTAACAGCAGCGTCAGCGAGAAGAAGAGAATCTTTTTGAGCTGGCTGAATTGCAAGCTGTGTTTAGTGCTTAACGCTACACGCTTGACGCTTGCAGAGGGCATTCGTATGGGCGTGGGGCGTGAGGCGTTTGGCGTTATGCGTACCTCACTGTGCAGTGAGGAATTCTAAGTGGACTTTGAGATAGTCATCAGCAAATTCCTGCGGTAGAGGAGGTAGTCTTTTTGTCGCTACGACTGCGCGCATCGCTGTCTCATTATACAATTCGTCTCCGGAATTTTCTTCAAGTCTGACATTATAGATTCTGCCATCCTTATCAACCTCAAAGTAGACGATACTTTTTAACACAATGTCTTTGCCTTTAAACGGATTGTGCCAGTTATTGTTGATTTTGTTGAGCAGAATATTTAAGTAGTATGAGTACGTAAATCCTCTACCACTACCTGTATAAACCTTTGGTGAGATATCAGGCAATCCCTTTTTTACTACTTTTTCCACCTTCTTCTCTTGTTTTGTCGGTTTTTTGGGTGCAGGTTTTTCCAGTGGTGGCGGCTTTTTTTCTTCTTGTATCTCTTTTTTGACTTGTTCTTGAATCTCCTCTTTTACGGGCTCTTCGACCTCGACAATCTTTGGTTGTGGTAACGGAGCAATACTCACCTTGTATACATCAAACTGGGGCGTCTTTGTGTAGGTGCCATGGCTGGCAATAAGGAATAAGGAGAATATGACTCCGTGTAAGAGCGTTGAAAGTATGTAGTAGCGGTTCATTCGTGGGGTATTTCAGCCACCAGCCCTAATTCTTTAACACCTACCTTTCTCATACGTCCTACGATTTCAATAACATACCCGTAATCAACTTTCTCGTCGGCACGCAGGTAGACAATAATACCTGGTGGCTTGTCCCTCAACATTTTAATGAGTGCTGTTTCGAAATTATTGAGCGTTACTTTCTCATTCTGAATGTACACTTCACGATTATCTTTTATGGAAATCGTTATCCCTTCCTCGTCATGTGGTAGCGAGGCATCGGTTCTCGGTAAATTGACATCAATGCCTGGTGTCATCATTGGCGCCGTGATTATGAATATTACAAGCAGTGTAATGCTCACGTCAGCCAAAGAAGTAATATTAATCTCTGATATTAATCCTTTAGTGTTCATGGTAGGACGACAAGTCTTTACGGAATCGTGCGTATACTTCGTTGACAAATTTGTCGAGTTCAGAGTTGAATTTATTAACACGGTTTCTGAATATATTATAGAATATGAGTGCAGGAATAGCGACAAGGAGACCATACACAGTTGTGATGAGTGCATCAGAGATACCTGGCGCAACAATTGTGATGTGGGCTGATCCGCGGGCACGAATATCCAAAAACGCCACCATAATACCCCAGACTGTTCCCAATAGACCGAGGAATGGGCTGACGCTGACAAAGGTGCTCAGTGTCGGCAATGAGGTCTCCAATGATGAAATTTCTGTAATCTTTGTTCGCTCCATTGCGAGGCGTATATTATCAGAGAGTTCTTCAAACCATCTTGTACTCGCACTCTGAGGGTTCTCTTCTTGGGAGTATCTGTTTCTCATGGGTTTCAATTTCTTGAACTCTTCAATTCCACTCGTCAAAATTCTTCCGTACGGGTTATCATCGAGAAGTGGTCCTATATTCTCTAGTTCCCTTATACTGCGGTGAAATTGAAAGGTAGAGAGGAATCTTCTACTCAGGCGGTCAATCTTCGAGAAGTCAAACAGTTTTTTGAAGAATATTGCCCATGACCATATTGAGAATATCGCGAGCAATGTCATGATGATTTGCGCAGCTAAACTCGACTCTAAGAATATTCTAAAGATATTCATGCATCACTTAGTAATAACGAATTTAAACAGAAGACAACGGATGCACACAGGAGCTTTATCTCATTACTTCAATTTATCCTTGGCAAGGGTTGCCTCAGGAGAATTGGGGAAATCGTTGGTTATCTGGTTGTAATAGGACTTCGCTGTTTTTATGTCGCCTGTCTCTTCGTAGATTATAGCAATTTTATACAGAGCAGTTGGTCTCTTATTGCTCTCTGGATATTTGTTTATTAATTCTCGAAAGACATTCACCGCATCTTGGTTCTTGCCCATTGCAGTATATGATTCACCAATCCAGTAAAGGGCATTGTCAGACAGCGGTGAGTCAGGCGATACCTTTAGATAGGATTGGAAACCTGAGATTGCATCTGTGTAATTCCCTTTTACGTAGTTGAGATAGGCTGATTCATAGAGTAATCGCGCTTCAGGGCTTATCTTTGCAATATCCTCAGAGTCAGCAGGTACCTTCTGCCGTGGCCCCAGGTTTTCTAATATCCGGGTCATCTGCATTTCAGAATCGCTCATTCTTGTATTGAGCATTTCAATCTTATCACTCAATTCGTTCGATTTTGTATAAAAATCGATGCGTAGGTGCGCGATTTCAGTACCTTGATGTTCAAGCATGCTGTCTATCTTTGTTGTGTAGTACTTTAGACTGTCTAGCTGCCAACCATAATTACTGAATTTCCGACGACTCAAACAGCCAGAATTAATCAGAAGGCATACCAAAAATACACAAATGGCAATTATGTTATGAGAGTAAAGTCTATTTCGCAATTTAGATGTCGTGTAGTTTTTTTATTGGACTACGAATTCACATCTCCGGTTCTTCTTTAAATCTTTTGGGTCGAGGGGGCGTTCTTCACCATAACTCACTGTTGATAAACGAGTGGCGCTGATGCCTAACATCACCAGGTAATCATGCGCAGCTTTTGCCCGACGTTCACCGAGAGCGAGGTTGTATTCAGCAGTACCAATCTCGCAGCAGTGGCCTTCGATGACCACTTTCGTATCTTGATGCATGGTGAGCATATTGGCATTCTTCTTGAGGGTCTCAGCAGCATCTGCCCTTATATCGGATTTATCAAAGTCAAACCAGATGCGCTCCAATACAAGCGCTGGCTTGATTTCTTCAGGCTCCTCTGGTATCTCTACTTCTTCATAGGGGATTTCTTCCAAGGCTTCCTCAGCAGGCTCTACCACCTGTTTTTTCGGACATCCCATAAAGAGCACAAGGACCAATACAAACGGTATTGATAATTTAATATAGCGCATATATGACCTCCTTCGTGGTTATTATAATGAGAATAGTAATCGTGTCAAGTGGAACAATAAGGCTCACATATACCAAATAATGCCAGTCAATAATGCCCTAATATCCAGTCAAAGATATCGAATGAATTGAGATGTCGAAGATCCCGTGATTTTAGTGCGGGGACCTGATCCCATGATAGGTCTATTGATAATTCCGAGCCTGGCTGACAAATGTCTCGAGGCGCATTGAATCGACGGCATGGTCGAGCCCATCTAAGGAGAGCACGAAGAGTGGAAAGTCAGGATATTCATCTTTTATAGCCTTGTAGAGTGTAGTAACGATATTGCCTGGCATGCACGTGAAAGGCATGACATTTACAACGCCGGAGAAGTTTTCTTTAATGCATTCAATAGTCTTGCCAATAGTCAGTATTGCCTCACCTTCGAATGATGGATCGAGGTATTTATCAGCGTAAGTCAAGAGTGTCATAGGTTTCGTTTCTGCACTCAGTCCCACTACGCTGTAGATTTTTTGTTGGCGCCACTCCATATACCTATTGAAGAGTGTGGTAAAGAGGGCACGTCGATACTGGTGGAACCATCTACAATTTTTAATTCTCGTTAAATTTGTGTAGAAGAACCATTCACCGAGTGAGGGTAACACGACTTCACAGTCAAGATTTTCAAGCTTTTCTATGAGGAACGTGTTACTAAATTTCTGCGAACGCACATAGATTTCACCAACGATCCCTATCTTGGGTTTATCGTGATTTCTGTTAATCCTAATTGCATCGAACTCTTTCTTCACCTTCTTTAACAGCGGTATAACACTCTTTCCTTTTTCGATGAGAACACATGTCTCATTGAGTGCATTATGGTAAATGTGATTAGTCATCCCACTTTCTTTCTCATAAGGTCTTATCATCAGGCTCCGCGCCTCGAGTGCATCAACTGCACATATTCCATCCCAGACCGAAAAAAGGAATTTGATGCCGATGGGTCCTAAGTCATCAAAGAGGCTCGGTCCTTGATTCGGAGCATAGATCGGAACATGAGGCAGTCCCAGGTCATCAAGGATTATTCTGTGGAGCTTATAGTATTGGCCAAAACGGCACGGACCTGAGCCCTGTGCCATAAAGAAGGCACTTCTGTCTGGGTCGAAGTCAGGTGCATTTATCTTCTTTATCATATCACCGGCAGTCAAAATTGCTGGGAAACATTCGCGACCAGAGGTGAATTGCCTTCCTATCACGATTGATTCTTCATCTGGTGGAGGAAGTACCCGCGCATCTATGCCAGTCTGTCTCATGGCACTTGCCAGTACGTTCGCCCCATCACACATATCTGGTATATAGATTGTCTTCTTGCGTGCAATCTCACTTTTTGCTTTTATGGTTCTTCGTTCGCTCTTTCGCTTGGCGCCTTTGATGCTGTCATAAAACGCCTCACACCGGGTTATGAATCCGGCATCACCCGAGTGTTCGTCGATTTCAATGAGGAGGAATGGTTTTTCACCAAGCCTTTCCCTAAAAAATCGAGTGAGGAATGAATCAGGCCCACATGAGAAATTTGATACATACACCGCAAAGAGCTTTTCATTTTTTCTAATTGTCTCAGCGGCAGCTAACAGACGTTGACCATAGTGCCAGTACATGTTATAGAAATCTTCTTTAAGAGGTGAATAGTCCAGGGGTATGAAATCGATCGGAAGAGCAGCGATACCGAGCTCCCGAATCTTTTTCGGTAGATCGAGATTCAGTCCTAAATCATAACCATTGTAAGGTCTCGAGCATACCACAAAGGCAAAATCTTTTATTTCCCTGAGTATATCCTTGCCGATCTCTGCGATCTTTCTCTTCACTTCCATTTGATACTCTGTCGCTCGATGGAGTGCCTGCCTTGCTTGCCTTTCTGTCTTTCCGACCTGGCGTGCAAACACGCAGAGCGATGTAGCTACCCCTTCTTTTCCTCGGTCAAAGTAGATAGGAGGTGAAAAGACTTTCATTTCCTTGCCAAATATAGCCCTCGCCAAATAAGGGATTGTCTGGACATAAGGGCAGACAAAGCTTCGCGTAAACTTCTCATCCTCTGGTGGCATGGAGATGACACTCGGGATAAAGAAGGTATTGATCCCTCTGTTGAGGAGACTACGGATGTGACCAAGTGCTACCTTTACTGGAAGACAGGTGTCAGCGGCAGAGACCTCGGCACCCCATTCGATGATCTTGCGCGTTGTTGCTTCGGAGAGAATGGGTCTAAAGCCAAGCTCGGTGAGAAATTTATAAAAGAATGGGAATAATTCATAAGAGACCAGACTCCGTGGGATGCCTATTTCACACCCATCACCTTGTTCAGTCTTGAAGAAAATTTCGTTGCGTAACGAAAAAAAGTCGGGTAGACCGTGTCCTTTTTCTTTAACTTTTTCTTCGTACCGTTCACACCTTCCACCATAATAAATCGACTTCTCGCCTTCAAGGGTTATCCTGTTGATCTCACATTCATTACTGCAATGCTGACATATGAAAGAATTAGAAGTATAGGCTCGGGTGGGAAGACCGAAGCCCCTGAATTTTGTGTTTTTTATGTTTGTATCACGGGTAATCAAGGCAATGCCGATAGCACCGGTTATGTCATAATTTGTCGGTACAGTGATTTTCTTCTTTAATATCTGTTCAAAGGCAGATACTACTGCCTTGTTTGCTGCAACACCACCTTGGAAGAATATTCTATCACCGATGTGTTTTCCGCCTACTACCCTGTTGAGATAGTTGAAGACAATCGAATACCCGAGACCTGCGAGAATATTTTCACGTTCAGTAGTATCACGCTGATGATGAATGACTTCGGAACCGATAAAGACGGTACATCGTTCACCGAGGTTTATGGGTGCTTGTGCATTGATTGCCATATCACCGAACTTTTCGAGTTCGATACCGAGAACCTCTGCCTGTTCTTCGAGGAATGAGCCGGTTCCAGCGGCGCAGACCTTGTTCATCTCAAAATCAACTATTGTCTTGCCTCTGAGACTAATGTACTTAGAATCCTGTCCACCAATCTCAAAGATCGTATCAACCTTAGGGTCTATTTCAATTGCTGCCCTTGCCTGTGCAGAGATCTCGTTTTTTATAATATCCGCACCTATAAATTCGCCAATGAGATAACGTCCTGAGCCCGTTGTTCCGACACCACCAATCTCCACCTTCTCAGCGATCTCCTCTCTTAATTCGTCCAATCCCGTGAGTACGACTTCTATAGGCCTCCCTTTGGTCCACATATATCTGCGTGCAAGGATGTGCCCATCTTCATCAAGCAAGACTAAATTGGTGGAGATTGAGCCGACATCAATGCCAAGATATGCCTTAGTTCTCTGTTTTGGTGGTGATGATTGTTTGAGAGGATGCCATTTCTTGTGACCATTAAGTGGTTCCAGCCTTTTTATTATTCTCGGTTGTGAGATCCATTGTGCGAGGTCTTGAATTCCTTTATATTGTGCGAGGACATTACTCTCTCGTGCAGATAATACTGCGCCAATCGCACCTATACAATTAAAAAACTGGGGAATTATTAATTCATCTTCTGCAATATTCAAGACCCTCTGAAATGCCTTTACCATACCACAGTTTGCAGCAACACCACCAACAAAGGCTGTTGGTTTGGATATTTCTTTACCTTTTGCAATGACACTCTTAAAATTTCTCGCTAGTGCCAGGCAGAGTCCGGCAACTAAGTCTTCTGGGCTTGCTCCGATCTGCTGAAGATGAATCATATCACTCTTGGCAAAGACCGAACAACGACCTGCGATTCGTGCTGGATTTTTTGATCGCGAAGCTACATCACCGAGTTCTTCAATATCAAAATAGAGTCTCCTTGCCTGTTGGTCGAGAAAGATACCAGTACCTGCAGCGCATATTGTATTTGAGGCAAAGTCTTTTATGGTTTTATTGCTAACATTTATTAACTTTGAGTCTTCGCCGCCGATCTCAATTATCGACCTTACCTCAGGGTGAAAATAGATGACACCATATGCCGTCGCCTCGACTTCGTTGACGTATAGAGCGCCAAGAATTTTGTCCAGAGATTTCACCGTGCCTCCTGTTAGGATGAGTCTATCGATGTGGTTCAATTCTTTGAGAACGCTGAGGAGTAGGTTATACGGTTTACCGTGGTGTTTTATATAGGCGGTATTGACAAGATTGCCATCAATGAATTCAGCCCATTTGAGACTGACCGAACCAACATCTATACCCAATTCACGCATACTCAAATTCCTACAGTAAGTAGTGCTGCCCGGTTCACTAAAGAGGATGATACAGATTTATATATTATCACATTTTTCATGGTTCTGACGGATATGAATTATACATTGAAATGGTAATAAGTCAACACAATAAAAAAAAGGCGGGTCCAAGCCCGCCTTTTTTAACTGATAGTCCTCTTAGTGTTCCAAAATAGCCAGTCCTTCGACTGTCTGGAATGCAGTCCTCACCTGTACCAAGCCACTACTTGTACTTATGCTCTGTACTTCAACCATCGCGTAATGCCCATCTTCGGTATATACGCCATATGTTGTGTTAACTGCGATTTCTTCAAAATTGAAGTAACCAGTAGTGGGTAGGACCGTTACATCGTCGAAATCAGCAGTGAGTTCCGCAAAACCTGTTTCTTTCCAACCGGTCGTTCCCTGGAGCCAAGAAGCCCCTGCATCATTGAGGACTTCGTCCGGACTCGCAATATTGTAGGTACCAGCATAACCAGTAGCGAAATTAGTAAAATAGAGGTCAATTGATGACGCATTGGCTGCGGTTGCCATTGAATAGATTGCCCCCTGACCAGTCGAGGTATTCCAGCCGTAACCGCTCTCTTCATTAGGAACGCCAATTTCATATAATTGAACACCTGTTGCAATGACTGGTTCGGTACTCAATTCATCACTGGCTGCACTCTCATCTTCGCCTCTGTAGGCAGTCACGTAGTAGATACCTGTTTCCTGGGGATCATCGTGTGTGTATGTTGTATTTTCTGTACTGTCTGCGATTGCATCATTAAAATAGATGTAGTACCCATCTACTTCCTCGTCTGAAGGATTTTCACTCCATGCGAGGACAACAGAAACCTCATCAGTACCAGCAGAAATGGTAAAATTCTCTGGTGCAGTTAATGCTACTTCTTCACCACAACTGGTGATTAGAAGAAATGCTGCTACGATTGATAGTGCTAATAGTTTCTTCATGTGTACCTCCTTACTTCACCTTTTCTCTCGTCGGTTTACTTGGTGCTGGTGGTGTTGGTGCTATTGCTCCACCCTTATGCCATTTTTCAATGTGCCCATTATAGATTGTCGTGAGTGAGTCGAGCGCCATATGGAGATTCTCGACATCTGTCTTCATTGTCTCGACATTCCCTTTAAGCTCATCAAACTGCTCTTGTGTGACGCCACCCATGCCTTCTGGCGGCTGACAGCCGATTACCATTAATGCAATAATGGCTATCAGCAGTATTCCTAGGTTCCTCATGTTTCCTCCTTTTTTTTTCTCTTAATATCATAAATGAAGATAGATTATCTTCATTTCTGTTCCATTGTGTACCACACCGGGCACAACCATCCTCCCCTCCTTTTTTATCAGGGGGATGGTGGGCCTAAGTGGAATCGAACCACTCACCTCACGCTTATCAGGCGTGCGCTCTAACCAACTGAGCTATAGGCCCCAAAATAATTCTGCTATTATAGTCATTAATCTCAATTTGTCAATAGTCAACAATGAGATCCTGAAAGTACTTATTCTGTATTTTATTGAACCATAGGTGTCTGTCTCTCTCATTCGCCTGAAATGCCGATATTTGGGCATTATAGAGAGAACCGAGATAGAAGCGCTGGAGGAGGAAGTTGAATATTAATATTGCATCGACATACTTTTTTTGCTTGAAGGCATTGTAGAGAAGGTAACCAGAACCAGCATTTAAGAGGAAATCTTTAATACCGAGTGTAATGTTACCAGCATACATCTCACCAGCACCTGGGCAGATGAGTGATAAAAGGGCAGCAGTTTTTATTGATTTTTTTGGTTGATTTCTATACGCATCAATGTCCAGCGCTATCTCATGATAACCTATAGAAGTGAATACATGCTGTGCCTTGGAGAGTTCATCCTCGAGTATATAGGTAAGACCCAATAATCTTTTTCCATCGGTTTCCAATAATAACTCACGAGCCTGATAATAATTTCCCACGAATACATACTGTTTTGCCATTTCAATCTTAATCTCCGGTTTTAAATCAGGAAACTCATCAACCATAGTAGTAAATTCCTCAAGTCCTCTGGATGTATTATTCGCCATAAGTGCAATAGCAAATCTCAGTCTTTTGTGTTGATCTTTCTTTAAATGAGGATTAACGAAAAATTCTCTTTGGTATTCAATCTGAGCAAGTTCGTAGTAGCGATGGGCATACAGAGAATCAGCGAGTGACCATTGAGCTAAGATTAGAATTGCTACCAACACTTCAATCCTCCACAATAGGTACTAATTGTCATTGCGAGGAGTGAACCTGTCTCGCCTGTATCGAGTTGATCGAGATGAGCTTGTCGAGAGAGCGCGTGGCAATCTAAAACTTTGGGATTGCTTCGTCCCGCTGAAAGCGGGACTCGCAATGACAGGAGAGGTATTCCGAGCCTCGCAATGACAGGAGAGGTATTCCGAGCCTCGCAATGACAGATGAGGTATTCCGAGCCTCGCAATGACAGACGAGGAATCCCGAACCTCGCAATGACAGACGAGGAATCCCGCTCCTCGCAGTGACTAAAGAATCGGATTTCATTGTATTCTATTCTTCGGCACTTTCAAGTATTGTCTGAAGATAATGCTCATTTTGATAGTAATTGTAGTTGCGGACCGCATTAATGCCACCATAGACATTACCAGCATAGAAGAGGATTGTCGCACCGAGAGAAATGCCGAATTTTATATCTTCCTCGTGATCGTAGTAATAGTAGGAGAGCAGACCCATTGTACTAATCACGAGGAATGAAAATATCGCATCACCTGTTCTCCCGCAGTAGAGGTGGCCACCACCAGGGAATAAGGAATACAGTGCTCCTAATAGTGGTTTTTTAGGGTGAAGTTCTATGTCTGGTAATTCAATATACTGCCCAGCCTCCTTGAACTTGAATTCAAGGGCATAGCCCAGTCCAATGAATTTTTTGGCATCTGTTTTGTAAGGAGTGCCAACCGTGCTCAGAAAAAAACGGGATGAATCATATTTCCCAGCGAGGAAATATATCTGCCCCTTGAGAAAATTGCTCTTTGAGGTATTAGGTAATTGTGATGATTCTCGTATTGCCTCATCGAATTTTTTCAATTCAATCAGACAGGTAATTATTTTCTCTGGAATATCTTCATGAACTGAGTCAGTTAAAAATTGGTAGCGTCGATACTCATGCAATGCGGCTGCATAGTCCTCTTGCCCGTAGAGATAGTCAGCGAATTGCAGAATACCTTCAAGAGGTATTGTCTGTGCAGCGAGAAAGAGGAGCACCAGGATCATCTCTTAGATCAATTTGGATAATAAAAGATCTACTTCTGTACTTTGTGACTTTTCCTGTCTCTGAATATGAAGTTGTTTTCAATAGGATCCACTATCTTTCGGTCTTTGATGCCAGGATAATAGGTGCCCACGTGCTGATATGACCACAGATTGCAGCGCATGAGTCTATCTGCTGCCATGAACGATCCCCACAAAGGACCATACTTTGCTATCGCCGTTTTGGCAAAATAGGAGCACGATGGTGAAAAATTACACACATCACCCTGCGATGATGAAATTATTTCTTGATAGAGGCTGAGACTGGCACTAAACACAATCGTCACAGGATTGGTCTCTTGATTCGGTTGTGCAAGAACAATGATGACAAGTAATAAATTCATGTACTATTGTAGATAATCTAGATTAAAAATCAAGGCATTGTGTCAACAAACTGCCAGAATTTTTTGCGAGCCGAAGGCGATACTGCGAGCCCAACCGGCGAAACGGTGGGGTGATCCTGCAAATCCGCCACGATTCTTGGCGGATGATATTGCGTTTAATCTATTTTGCTATCTCAACTACCCGCTTCTCTCTTATTACCGTAACCTTGATCTGCCCTGGGTATTGAGTTTCTTTTTCAAGACGTCGCGCAACGTCATGTGCGAGACTCTCAGCCTCTATGTCAGAGATTTTTTCTGGTTGAACCATAACCCTAATTTCTCTACCCGCCTGAATTGCAAAGACCCTCTCGACCCCATTGAATGAAGATGCAATCTCTTCCAGTGTATTGAGCCGTCTTATATATGCCTCGATGGTCTCTCGTCGTGCACCTGGTCTTGAACCAGAGATTGAGTCGGCGATCTCAACAATAGCTGCATAGGGTGATGTTGGTAGGATTTCTTCATGGTGAGCGGCGATAGCGTTTATGATCAGCTCATTTTCCCCATATTTCCCTGCAATCTGTGCTCCAGCATGGGCATGAGACCCTTCAATATTTCCGTCTGCGACCTTTCCGAGATCATGAAGGAGCCCCGCGCGCCGAGCGACTGTTGTATCTAATCCGAGTTCCTGAGCAAGGAGCGCTGATAGGTTCGCAACTTCTTTGGAATGCTGCAAGAGATTCTGTCCATAACTCGTTCGGTATCTCATCTTACCGAGATATTTAACTACTTCTGGAATAATGCCTATGATGCCCATCTCTAGTATAACTTCTTCGCCGGTATTCTTTATGAGATTATCAATCTCAGTACATGCAGCCTTTACGACTTCTTCGATCCTCGTTGGATGGATTCTTCCGTCACATATCAGCTTTTCCATTGCCATTCGTGCAATTTCTCGGCGGATTGGGTCAAAACATGAGAGGGAAATGGTTTCGGGCGTATCGTCAATAATGACCTCAACGCCAGTAAGATTCTCAAACGACCTTATATTTCTGCCTTCTCGACCGATTATTCGTCCCTTCATTTCATCAGAAGGAATCGGGACAACAGAGATTGTAGTCTCCGCAGTGTGTGATGTGGCACAGCGCTGGATTACCTGGAGAACTATTTCCCGTGCGGCAATTTCTGCCTTAGCCTTTGCTTCCTCTTTTATCTGATTTATTAATGCCGCTGCCTCGAGCCGTGCCGCGGCCTCAAGATTCTTCTTTAATGCGTTTTTCGCTTCTTCCTTTGACAGATTTGCAATCTTCTGAAGCGCTTCATTCTGCTCCTTGATCATCTGGTCAAGCCGATCAGATTTTGCATGTATAATTCGTTCTTTATTCTGTAAATTGTGTTCCTTTGTTAGTAATTCCTTTTCTTTGTCGACTATGAGATGTTCACGTCTCTCTAAGACCATCTCCTTTTCCCTCAATCTTTTTTCTGCCTTTTCCATTTCTTTCCTTCTCGACGCTGTCTCTTTCTCAAATTTCATCTTTTCCTGATACCAGTTTTCTTTTGCAGCTATCTCGGAGGATTTGCGGAAGTTCTCTGACTCTCTCTTTGCCTCTTCAACTATCCTTGCGGCTTCTAATGAGGCATTGGCTAAGGTGCCTTTGCTGAATTTTACATAAAAGTAAATTCCTAAAGCAACAGCAATGATTAAGATGCCGATGCTGATTACAATTGCTAGTGGTGTCATAACATCTCCTTACCTCTCCAGAGGCCAATCTTAAAAATGTTCCCCGCCTGTGCCGTGTGGGCACAAGTCTATGAACCCATTGTAAAGGTGGGCGCCTGTCGACTACGAGTAAATTCCCATAGGCGAACTGAGCTCCCTACAGTCGGGTGTTGGCACAAGACTAAATACCCATCACGCGCACGGCAGAGAACGAATTAAGGAACTGCTTCATCTAACTTTAGAATAAGAGATCTAATCTTCTCTTCCATTTCGGTAAGCTTCTTCTTATGCTGAACCTCGCGCTGCATATAATCGTCAACCAAATTCAAGCATGCGAGAACAGCGATTTTTGTCGTGGATGGCAAAGGAAATTCTCGATGTATCTCTTTCATCTTTGCATCCACGATTTCAGCAACTTCCTTTATCCGTTCGGAATTCAAATCATCGGAAATGACTCGATAATCATTTCCGAAGATATTCACGACGACTTCCGTCTTTTTCAAATCATCTCCTTAAATGAGAAGATTATCTATCTTTTCGATCAAACCATCAACGTTTGCCTTAATCTCTTTGTCACGCGACCGAAGTCGATCTTTCTTCTCCTCTAAGTCTTCGACCCTCTGCTTAAGCTCATTAATTAACGTAATTAATTTGTAGACTTTATCTTCAAGCTTACTTAATTCGTCCAATCTTACTCCTTCTTTCTCAACTTTGCATGAAACTGTTCAGAGACTTCATGTTCAATCTTTTGGATAAAGCTATCCACCTCCTTATCGGTGAGTGTTCGATCCGGTGCCCTGAAAAAGACACGGAATCCAACATTTTTTTTGTCTTGTGGAAGATTCCCACCCTTGTAGTAATCAAAGAGGATAACCCTTTCTAGAATTGGTCCCCCGATCTTTTTTATTGTTTCAATCACATGGGGTACCTCAATTTTCTCATCAACTAAGAAGGAAAGGTCCTTTGTATTCGCCGGAAACCTTGCCGGTGGAATATAGAATGGTTTGCTCGCAAACGATAGTATCCGTTCCAGTGATAACTCGAGATAGTAATGTGGTTCTTTACAGAGATGTTCTTCGACACAACCGAGATATCCTAATTCTCTGCCTGAAGAAAGGACCTTAACAGCTTGGCTGAAGCCCTTTTTCTCAATCTCCTCAAACCGCATTTCCTCTATATGAAACAGATTAAAGATGCCTTCGATCAGCCCTTTCGCATCGAAGTAGTCTATCAATTCATCTCCCTGGTTCCAAAGATTTGGATATCGTTCACCGCCCAGAATAGCACCTAATCGCTTCTCTTGATACGGTTCTTCAGGAAAGAGCACATTTCCTATTTCAAAGAATTTTAAGGACCTATTCCCTTTTGACAAATTATAATTTACACATTCTATCAGACCTAAAAAGAGCGTTGGTCTGAGTGCATTAAATCGCTCATTCAGGGGATTAATAATTTCCGCAAATGTAGTGAAACCAAACTCTTCGAGCTGTTTATCGGCGACCAAAGAGAGATTATAGGTTTCACTGAATCCCTGCCCAACAAGATAATTCCTTATGGTTTCTTCATTGAAACGATCTTTATTGATGAAAACGCACCCTCCCCATCTCTTCGGTATTACCTCAGGAATATTCATATAACCGAAGATACGTGCAACTTCTTCATAGATGTCTTCTGCAATCTTAAGGTCACGACGATAGTGGGGAATATGGGCACGAAGTTTCGTGGTGCCGGTGACCTTTACATGGATCTTTTTTAATAGGGCGTTCATCTGACTTCGGCTTAAGTTCAACGAGAGTATCTCATTGAGGCGTGCTAAAGAAAATGGAATACTTCTCAGTTCACCTCTCTTCCCTGAACTCACAAACTCACGTTCTTTGGCATGCGCATATTTCTTAAGCAGGTCTCCTGTCAATGCCGAAGTTTGGTCTACAACGGCTATGTCTGCGTCTCGTTCAAACCTCATCGATGCTTCGGTGATGATGCCAAGACGGCGTGAGGTGTGTGCAATACGTTTTGGATCGAAATAGGCACTCTCTAAGAGAACCTTCTTGGTAGCATTTGAGATTTGGGCGCGTCTACTACCAATAATGCCTGCGAGGGCTAGCACACCTTCTCTATCAGCAATGACGAGATCGTCCTTCCGCAATACTATTGTAGTCCCTTCCAGGGTTACGAACCTCTCATTTTGATGCGCCTTTCGAACGATGATATTCCCTGTTAGGAGATCGAGATCGAATGGATGAAGTGGTTGACCCTTGAGGAGCATTATGATATTTGTGGCATCGACGATATTATTAACTGCCTTCATTCCCATGCAGTGCAAACGCCATTTCATCCAGAATGGTGATTCCTTTACTATGATGTCATCGAAGATTCGTGCGGAGTAACGTGGACATCCTGCTTTGTCCTGTAGGTGAATCTTGAATGTGCCTGCACGATTGGATTGCTTGATTGTGTGGGATAGATCAGTGCGGGCAGGTCGTGAATAAGTGGTTTTTAGTTGCGTTGCGAATTCACGAGCAATACCTTCGACAGAGAGCCAGTCTGGCCGATTCGGCGATGTTGCTATATCCAGGATCACATCATCGAAGAAATCCTTGAAAGTGCTGCCTGGGTCGCCTTTTTCAAGCACGATGACTCCAGCTGACTGTTCTGCCAGTCCTAATTCTTCTTCGCTCACCAATATGCCTTGAGATTTTACCCCATTGAAGCTTTTCTCGATTACCGTTTCAGCCCTCAGCTTTCCACCGGCAGGGATAACGAGCACCAGGTCTCCAGGTCTGATATTTGTTGCGGCAGTGACGATTTGAATCTTTTTATGTGCTCGTATCCTTAATATGGTGAGGTTTTTGAGATTCGGGTGCGGTTTCATTGACAGGATTTTTCCAACAATGGCACTGTCTGGGGCACGGGTGAATATCTCTTCTACCTCGAGTCCCAGATTGAGAGAAATTCTCTTTAAAGATTCGATTTCCAAAGGAATGTGTAATAGCTCTTCAAGCCATTTGACAGATACTAACATGTAACCTCGCTTTTGCTCGGTATGATAGCAATGATTAAAAGCCGATAACAGTAATAAATAATCACTGTTATCTTTTTTCGCATTTTTGTGATCATATTCACGAAATTAATCAAAATTGCTCCAAAAATCTCATGTCATTATTGAAGAAAACCCTGATATCATCAATAACATACTTTACCATTGCAATTCTCTCCACACCCATTCCAAAGGCATACCCTGAATATATCTTTGGTGAAATCTTGACATTTTTGAGAACTTGTGGATGCACCATGCCACATCCTAGACACTCAAGCCATCCACTATTTCCGCACACCTGACAGCCTTCGCCACCGCACACTGTGCAGCTTATAGCCAATTCACCAGAGGGTTCGGTAAATGGGAAGAATGATGGTCTGAGTTCATATTTGGTTTCAGAACCAAAGATAAATTTAACGAATTCACTTAATATCCACTTCAATTCTCCAAAACAGACTCCTTTATCAATGTAGAGCCCCTCTACCTGATGAAAGACAGGCGAGTGACTCGCATCAAAGGCATCATGTCTATAGCACCTTCCAGGGCAGATAATCTTGACCGGCGGCTTCTGTTTTTCCATCACCCTTATTTGAACAGGTGATGTGTGGCTACGTAAGAGCATATTTTTCTTTAGATAGAAGTTTGAGAACATATCGCGGGCTGGATGGTCTTTTGCCATGTTTAGTGCCTCAAAATTGTACCAGTCATATTCAATCTCTGGCCCAGTTGCGACGGTGAAGCCATAATTCGCGAAGAAGGAAATGATTTCATCTAAGATCTTCGAGAGCGGGTGAACACGACCGATATGGGGCCTTCTACCCGGAAGCAGCAGCTCGAACCCTGTCTTTTCCTGTGTCCTGAACTGTTCTATTCTCATATTCAGGTCTTGAGCGAGTTCCTGCTTGAGCGTATTTATCCTCTTCCCATACAACTTCTTTTCCTCAACTGAAAGTTGGGTAATCCCTTTGAGCAATTTGTTGATTTCACCCTTCCTGCCAAGATATTTAATCCTCAACGCCTCCAGTGCATCTCTGTCTTTTGCCCTGTTCAACAAGGTTTGAATCTCGTGCTGCAGTGTTTTGAGTCGATTTTCCATTACTTTTTCCCGTTTGAAAGAGCTTCACCTTTGCAGATCTGGACCAGATTGCTGAACTCGTCTGGGTAGTCATAGGCAAGGGCTGCTAATGCCTTTCGATCTAGGTCAATGTTATGCCTTTTCAATACGTGAATGAATTGAGAATACTTCATATTCTGGCTTCGCAGTGCGGCATTGATGCGGGTGATCCATAAGGCTCGGAAGACCCTTTTTTTCCTCTTGCGCTCGCGGTAGGCAGAAAGCCATGCCTTCATAACCGCCAATCGAGCAGTCTTGTACTGTCTATGCTTTGCTCCCCAGTATCCACGTGCTGCCTTGAGCCACTTTTTCCGTCTCTTCCTTGTGTAGGGTACATTCCTCGTCCTTGGCATTATTCTACTCCTTTCTTAAATTATAATCATTTTAAAAATTTTGTCAATTATCGATTCAGAAGACCTCTCACTCTCTTCCGGTCGGCCTTGGATAAGCGAGCTGGTTGACGAAGTCTTCGCTTTCTCTTTCGAGACTTTGAAGAAAGCAGATGGCCTTTCCCTGCTCTTCTTCTTGTGATAACACCACTTTTTCTCTTTTTTACCCTTTTTGCCCAACCTCTTTTTGTTTTCTGCTTGGCCATAGTATCATCTCCCTTTCTTTTCAGGTAACAAGGTCACAAATAATATATTGTGCTCACGGGTTGGAGGTTTTTCTACTTTCGCTAGTTCTTCAAGGTCGGTTATGACCCTTTCGAGCACCTTCATTCCTAGATCAGCATGTAACATCTCTCTTCCCCTTAGACGTAGTGTGACCTTCACTCGGTCGCCGTCTGTGAGAAGCTCCTTTACTTTCGCGAGTTTAATCTGATAATCGTGTTCGCTGATCCTGAGAGACATTCTCATTCCTCTCCCTGTTGTGCGATGTTGTTGCTTACGCGATGCACGTTCCTGCCTCTTCTTCTCATACACATATTTGCCAAAATCTAATAGTTTGCAGACTGGGGGCTGCGCATTTGGTGCAACCTCAACAAGATCCAATTTGTTCTCTCGTGCTATGCGCATGGCCTCTTTGATATGAAATATGCCAAGCACTTGTCCTTCTTTACTCACCACCTTTACTCTCTGTGCCCTTATGTTACGATTTGCTCTTGGTAAATGCTTAATGAGCACCTCCTTGTTCCTTTTTTATTAGATCAAAAAATTCTTTTATCTTCATCTCTCCCATGTCACCATGCGCGTGCTTCCTGACTGACACCGTTTCATTCTTCGCTTCTCTTTTACCGACGACGAGGACATACGGAATTTTATTGACCTCAGCCTCTCTAATTCGGTAGTTTATCTTCTCTGATTTTTTGTTTATTTCTGCTCTCAATTTTCTGCGTAGGCATTTTTTAAAGACCTCTTCAGCATACTCATCCTGCTGATTGGTTATAGGCATTACCACAGTCTGGACTGGAGCTAACCACAGAGGAAAGGCCCCGCCATAATGTTCAATGAGGCAACCTATAAACCGTTCGAGAGAGCCGTAGATTGCTCTATGAATGACGACAACCTCTTTATGCCTTCCATCTTGATCCATGTATTGGATATTGAATCTTCTGGGTAGGTTGAAGTCAAATTGAATTGTCGTTGCCTGCCATTCCCTATCGAGTGCATCCAGTAGCTTTATGTCAATCTTCGGCCCGTAGAAAACAGCTTCTCCCTCTTGTTTTGTGTAATCGAGACCAATCTTTTTCAATGCACCACTGAGCCCTTGTTCAGCACGTTCCCACTCCTCATCACTTCCCATATATTTATCCTTTGCATTGGGGTCACGTACTGAGAGATCAACCAGAAAATCCTTAAACCCAAATTTGCCTAGAATCTTGAGCGTTAATTTGAGCACCTTGCATATCTCATCCTCAATCTGACTCGGCTGGCAGAATACATGTGCATCGTCAATAGTGATACCGCGGACCCTCAAGAGGCCATGCAGTGTGCCAGAGAGTTCATTACGATACACGGTTCCGAGTTCAGCCAATTTAAAGGGCAGATCCTTGTAACTCCTTACCTTTGATTTAAATATGAGAATAGCGCCAGGGCAGTTCATAGGCTTAAGAATATATTCCTCGTTTTCGACTGGAAGAATAAACATGTGTTCTCGATAAAAGTCGTAATGACCAGATTGGTGCCACAGGCGATCGCGGGCAATGTGGGGGGTTGAAATCAGTGCGTAACCTGCCTCGAGATGGTCTTTTATCCATGATTCCTCAATTATTCTCTTCAATACTGCACCCTTTGGGTGCCAATAGACCAACCCTGGGCCAGCTTCATCAAATATAGAGAAGAGCTCTAATTCAGTCCCCAGTTTCCGGTGGTCGCGCTTCTTGGCCTCTTCTATTTTCTTGAGATAACCATTTAACTCATTTTCAGTAGGAAATGCAATTCCATAGATTCTCGAAAGCATAGGTTGCTTAACGTCGCCTCGCCAATAGGCACCTGCAACACTCAAGAGCTTAAAGGCGCGGATAGAGCCAGTCTTAGGCACGTGGGGTCCTCGGCAGAGGTCAACAAAGTTGTTATTACGATAGAGACTTATGTCATCTCCAGGAATCTCTTGAGCAAGTTCAACTTTATATGGCTCATCTCTGCGGGTGAAGAATTCAATAACCGCCTCCTTCTTCATGACAATTCTCTCGAATGCAATGTCATCCTTGATGATCTCGCCCATCTTCTTTTCGATGGCCTCGAGATCCTCAGGTGAAAAGGGTCTCTCTGTGTCGAAATCATAGTAAAATCCTTGTTCAATCGCAGGACCAATTGCCAATTTTGCATCTGGGAAGAGCATCTTCACCGCTATTGCCATGACGTGTGAGGCAGAATGCCAGTATATCTCTTTGCCTGATTCGGTTGAGAAATCTATCAGGTCTATTGCACAATCATGCGAAATTTCAGCAGAAAGATCACTCAATGTGTCATTTATCCGTGCCGCAAGGACACCGTGATCCTGGACTAGATCTGCTATACGGGTACCCTCTGCAACCTCAATCTCTTTACCATTAAGCTTTACGTGTACCATATGTCAATTATAGAGTATTTTTTTAATTTGTCAATAGTTTGACCGTGATATTTCGCATAGTGCGCCCTCCTAAACGGTGATTTTCCTCTTTTTTTGTGAGGTAATAACTTTCTTGACATTAATAGAGCCTTAAATATAATCTTTTATGGATTCCATTAAGTATGCACTTATTGCCCTCACTGGCTGGGGATTCTGGGCAATTGGGAGCAAAATCATGACTCGTTATTTTAATACGGTAAGCACTTCATTCTGGATTTCATTTTGGGCGCTCATCTTTTTATCAACCTATGTCATTTTCAAGAGGAATCTGATGATTAATAGACATGTCTTCTATGCAATTCCAGTTGGACTTACTTCTCTCGTGGCAATCCTTGCTTTTTACAAGGCGTTACGAATCGGTCCAGCTTCGGTTGTTGTCCCCCTCGCCAATATGTATGTGCTTTTTCCTGTAGTGTATGGGTTTGTCGTGCTGGGAGAGGCGATTACGACAACGCGAATTTTGGGCATTATATGTGCAATTTTGGCGACCGTATTATTATCTCTATGAGGGTAGTAATCTACGAAGAAAACGAACATACTTTTTATCCGCTGATTACTCTGTATCCGCAATTCAATCTCAGAATAGGAATGAGAACAATTGCCGAGAATACTGCATACTATTTTCCGAAGGCACAATGGAATTATGTCGGACGCGATATTTTTAGATTAAAAAAGCTTAAGCCCGAAGTGCCTACCTTCTACATATCAGGAAGAGTCATTCTCACCGAAAAGATTGTTCTACCCAAGGATGACGTCAAATTTGTTATTAATAGAAAGATTGTTGGTTTTGTCAAACAAAGACCGCCATTCCCGACGGTAAACAAAGACATACACCACATCGCACGTACAATTAAAAAAACAAAAAGAATCTCTGGTTTTGTTTTAAATAATATATGGGACCTCATTAAGTATAATGAGCCAATAGTCCATCATCATTTTTCAATGAAGGAGAGCAGAGGTAAAATGCTCAAGGGGATTGCTATTATCGGCAATAAAAGAGATATATACATTGCTGCCGATGCCCTCATACATAAACAGGTTACTCTCGATGCTACTGATGGTCCTGTTTATATTGATAGTGGCGCAGTGATTCGACCCTTCACAACCATTATTGGTCCTTCGTATATCGGCTCGGGTACAATTGTTGAACGGGCAAAGGTCACCAAATCGAGTATTGGCCCCTTGTGTCGCATTGGTGGAGAAGTTGAGGCAAGTATTTTTCAGGGATACTCGAATAAATATCATGAGGGTTTCATCGGTCACTCATTTGTTGGTGAATGGGTGAATTTAGGTGCCATGACCACTAATTCTGATCTAAAGAACAACTATGGTTCGGTGCGTATCATGCTTGGCAAAAAAGCCGTTGATACTGGGATGATGAAACTCGGCTGCTTCATCGGTGACCATACGAAGACTGGTATAGGCACTCTCATTCCTACAGGCGCGGTGATCGGGAGTTTTGTGAACTTTTTCGGTGGGGGGACTATGCCTTCCTTTGTACGCAGTTTTCAATGGCTCACTACAGAAAGGCAAGAAGATTATGACCTCGAGAAAGCAATTACCACGGCGAAGATCGTCATGAAGAGAAGAGATATAAGAATGTCGAGAACGTACGAGGGTTTGATCAGAGCAAGCTACAGATGGCGAAATGTGTCGTAGCAATTGATGGCGGGGCTGGGTCAGGAAAGAGTACCACAGCAAAGGGAGTTGCCAGACGGCTCAAGTTTTTCTATCTTGATACTGGTGCCATGTATCGGGCAGTGACATTAAAATACTTGCAACTCACGGAAAAGACAGATACGATAGATGTGGATATCATAAAGAAGATCATCGGTAACACAAAAATTGACCTGCGACAAGAAGATTCCAGTACTCTTGTATATCTTGATGAAAAGGACGTTACTCAAGACATTAGAAGCCCTGCTGTCAATAATTTTGTTTCGCAGATTTCTGCCATTCCTGAGGTGCGTGAGTGGATGGTAGAGAGACAGCGGGAGGTTGCTGAGGGCAAAAATGTCGTATGTGAAGGCAGGGATATCGGAACGGTCGTATTTCCTGATGCGCAGGTAAAGATCTACATGCAAGCCGACTTAGACGTAAGGGCACAGAGACGGCTGAACGAACTGGCAGAAAAGAAGCTAATGGTTCATCTTGATGAGGTTTTAGAAAATCTCAAATTTCGGGATCGATATGATTCACACCGTAGGCACTCACCGTTGAAAAGGGCCGATGATGCGATTGTTGTAGATACAACACATCTAACGATTGAAGAAGAGATTGAAGTCGTGAAAAGCATAGTAGAGAAACAACTGAACAGTTAATATTTTGAAAGTAATTATGTTTTTCCTACACGTTTGATGATACTCTCTTTAATGGTTGGATCTTTTGCGTTATACCACTCTATACCATGAATTTTGCTGAACCACGTGATCTGGCGCTTTGCAAAGTTTCTTGTGCGTCTTTGAGCTTTATCTATTGCTTCACTGAGTGTTATATTCCCTTGTAGATATTCGATGATCTCTTTATAGCCAATTGTTCTGAGAGCATTTGATTGAGGATTGAACCCCCTTTCTAAAAGTGATTTTACCTCTTCGACCAATCCGTGCTCTATCATTTCCTCGAACCGTGCGTTGATTCTCTTATATAACTCTTCTCGTGGTATAGTCAAACCTATGTAGAATGGTTGATATTTTGATTTCCTCTTCTTCCTTTTGATTAATACACTCAAGGGTTTACCGGTAAGTTCGTATACCTCCAATCCTCGCAGTATTCTCTGTTTGTCCTTTGGAATTATTCGCCTCGCCCACTCAGGATCGATCGTGTGAAGTTTTTTATAGAGATATTCTATGCCATATTTATTCAGATTCTCCAGTAATTTTGCTTTAATCTTTTTATTAGATTCTGGCAATTTATGGAGCGGACTGAATAGTGCTCTGATGTACAATCCTGTTCCGCCACACACAATAGGTGCATTTCCTTGTGTAGATATTTCCTCGATCTTTGCCTCAGCATCGCGGGCAAATTGACCACATGAATAGCTATCATCTGGATGAATAAAGTCAATTAAGTGAAATTGCACTTTCTTCCTATGCTTGTCGTTCGGTTTAGCAGTACCGATGTTCAAATATCGATAGATCTGCCGTGAATCTGCTGAGATTATTTCCCCTGAGATTCTTCCGGCTATTTCAATTGCTGTAGTTGTTTTACCTACTGCTGTAGGACCGACAATGGTCAAGACTCGCATGGGAAATGACACAGAAAATCACACTGAGGTCACTGAAATGGAAATCTGAGAAGAAAGCACAGAGGGGATAGTTGCTTGTTACATCTTTGATCTTGATTGTTGATCATTGTATGATAGAGGTACTGTGAGCTTTGAGATTTTTGAGGCATGAACGATGCTTAAAGATTTATCCCTAACAGCCTAAAGAACTGGATAACCTGTGCATTGAAGATAATGACAGCAATACCCCCAAAGCCTAAAAATGGTCCGAATGGAATTGGGCTCTCTCGACTTTGCTGTGTAGAAATGACATAAATGACCCCTAAGATTGCACCGGCAAGAGCCGCAATAAAAATTGATGCTATGATGAATGGGAAACCAACAAAGGCTCCAATCATCGCGCTGAGGTATACATCACCCATACCCATTACTTCCTTTTTATAAACCCATCCACCAATAACTCTTATCAAAAGAATCAGGCCTCCCCCAAAGAGAGCGCCGATCAATCCGAGAATGAAATTATCCATGATGATTTGAAAGGCTAAGCCAATGGCGATGCCAGGGATTGAGATGATATCAGGGATGATCTGATAAGAGAGATCAATTCCTGCGATAATGATGAGAGAGCACAAGAAGTATATGTAGAAAAAAAATTGTATAGCCAAACCATAGCCAATAAACAGATAGAGGAACAGACATCCCGTTAGCAATTCTATAATCGGGTAGTGAATTGAGATTGGCTTACGACACCCTGAACACTTTCCTCCTAAATATATATAACCCACTATAGGAATATTCTCATACCATGGTATAGATTTTTTGCAGTGAGGGCAGAATGAGCGTGGTACAATAATACTCATACCTTTCGGTAATCTGAACATTACCACATTGAGAAAACTGCCGATTACTGCCCCAAAGACGAAAGAGAATATATAGACTATAACATTCACTTCTTTTTCTCTTTCATCTTAAAATAGCTGCTAAAACAATCGAGACATGCGTGAAGATCATCGATGCTTTCGGACATAATCTTCAAAACCTCAACATATTGATAATTGTTTATTTTCGGGAGAGTCAATACGGCTCTTTTTATGCCAGGGACGATTGAAGGTGCAATAACTGCACGCTCAGCGAGGCTTATAAAAATGTCAGCTCTGTTTACAGGTGCCCGAAAATTATTTTCCAAAATTATGCCGTGTCCGACGTCAATAAGCGACTTAGTTACACTGTAGAAAAGATACTTAGTTCTTTCAAGAATTTTAGTCTGGTTTGATAATTCCCATAAATCCTTTTGCTTGATCGTTGATTTTATTTCGCTGATATGTTTTTTAAGGTTATCATATAATACATCAAAGCCATTGGTGTCCATGGCGTATTATATTCTGCATAGATGCTTTGTCAATGTAGATAAAATGAAGAAGGGGGGAATGACCCCCCTCTTAGCAAATTACTTCTTCTTCCTTTTCTTGGTTTTCTTCTTCTTCGTTGCTTTCTTCTTCTTAGCTTTTGTTTTCTTTTTTGAACCGCGCTTCGGCATTATTACCTCCTTTTATAATTTATTATAATCATAATTTAAAATTTGTCAATACTTAGTTTTCAGTGTAGCATCACAGCGAACGGAGAATATTGATTTGATTGATATTATAATGGCTAAAATGGTTAAGTGAGATTCCTTCATACTATTGACTTATTTTTTTATTTGGTTATGATTTTCCATGGTGGGATTGGTTCTTTGTTTTTTGCTGGGGTCTGCGAATATCTATGTGGGTGAATTAGACGGCGTAATCAGTCCTGCAAGTTGTTCTTACTTACTTCGCACTATAGAGATCGCCGAAGACAATGATGCCTTGTGTTTGATTCTCAAGCTTGATACACCGGGTGGTCTTGATATATCGATGAGAGAAATCACCAAGAAGATTCTGAATGCTGAAATCCCGATTGTTGTTTATGTTGCTCCGAAGGGTGCACGAGCAGCTTCTGCCGGTGTTTTCATATTGTATGCGAGTCATATAGCTGCCATGGCGCCTGGGACAAACGTCGGCGCTGCACATCCAGTAAGTATGGGAGGGGAGAAGGTCGATAGTGTGATGGCTGAAAAGGTTACTAATGATGCTGTTGCATACCTTACTGCGATTGCAAAAGAACGGCACAGAAATGCAAAATGGGCTGAAAAGGCTATTCGGGAAAGCGCCTCTATTGATGCAGAAACTGCTTTGAAACTGAATGTCTGTGAGATCATTGCCGAAGATGAGGACGATTTAATAGCTCAACTGAATGGATGGGTAGCCGAGGTAAAAGAAGAAAGACGTATCTTGAATACCGAGTCGAGCCCTGTAAGAAGGATTGCTATGAGCCTAAGAGAGAGGTTACTCTTGCTCCTTACAAATCCAAATATTGCTTATGTCTTACTTCTTCTTGGGATTTATGGATTATTCTTTGAACTACGAAGCCCTGGAATGATTTTTCCGGGTGTAGTCGGTGGAATCTGCATTATTTTAGGATTCTATGCATTACATCTACTACCGGTGAATTATGCTGGCGTAGCTTTGATTCTCTTGTCTGCTATTTTGTTCATTTTAGAAATATACATAACATCGGGGGGACTTTTAACGGTTGGGGCAGTTATCTCACTGGTGTTGGGCTCGTTGATATTATTTGAAAGCGATGTGCCATTTTTTAGATTATCATGGGAGGTCATTATGATTGCTGTTGTCATCATTGCTGCCTTTTTTATCTTTCTGCTCAGTCTTGGAATACGTGCACAATTCAAAAAACGGCAGACCGGGAGAGACGGGATTATCGGTGAGCTTGGTGTGGCGAAGACCGATATAAAACCTTCTGGTGGCACAGTATTTGTCCATGGCGAATATTGGAATGCAGTGAGCGATAAATCAATAAAAAAAGGGAGCAAGGTGAAAATTATTGATGTTGAAGAGATGGTCTTAAGAGTTGAACTGACAGAATCTGTTTAGACGTTTTGAATTGCCCTACACATGGTAATTATCATACTTTTTGCTCTGTTTGAGTCTCAGATCTTTCCATACAGCATTTTTCTTGAAAATCAGTATAACCCCGCTTCACACTTTCAGAAAGGCCTTATAATTAATGTAGAAACTGGTACTCGCTTCGGCTTATCAGAATTGCGCACCTACACCATTCATACGAAAATCAATTCGTACAGTATCCATGCGACGAGTTTCGGAAATGACATCTATCGAGAAAACATAATAAGTGCTGAGATGAGTATGCCAGTTATAGACAAGGTGATTGTTGGTTTTGGTATCGCTATGCTCAATTATTGTATTGAAGATTACTGCAATCGATTTAGCTATGCTGTGAAGATCGGTGGTCTATATCAGAATAAATCTACAGAAATTGGTGGCTGGCTCAATAACATTAACATACCGAGGTTTTCTGATATTGATTATCTCCCACCGAGTTACTCGTTAAGATTCAAATATGTGACATCCAACAATGTATCTTTGATTTTTGCAATACGCGGAATAGAATCAAATTTGCCCTTTTTTAATGTCGGTATTTCTTACGCACCCTCCAAAATTATTACTCTTGGTACAGGCGTAAATACAGACCCGCTGTATCTTGAGTACATTGTACAGCTCAATTTGAATACTTTTATCTTGCGTTATGCTGGAAATAACCAGCACCGTCTTGGACTGTCACATTTTCTCGGTTTATGCTTTAATCCATGATAGTTATTTTTCTGCTCACGGTTTTAGCCGACGATGCCCTTGTCTTCGAAATAGAGGAGGAAAAAGATTTAGAGGTTATTCTGGCGGAAATCGATTTTTTACGGAATAATCCTATCGATATAAATACCGCAGGGTTTGATGAATTAGCAAAGATACCGTATCTTACTATAAATGATTGCTTGAAGATTCTCGAGCATCGCAACAGGCACGGGTTTTATAATTCGCCGAATGATCTATTAAATATCCCAGGCTTCGATCCACTCACCTTTGAAAAAGTGGGACCTTTCATTACTGTTAAGGCGAAACCAATCAGATTAGAAAAATTTTCAACAAGACTTCGCCTGAGATCAGAAATGCCCAGAGAGGAATCGTCTGAAGAAGTTTACACAAAGACAGAATTTTATTGTGGTCAGTACGACGTTTTCATGATTACTGAAAAAGACCCTCATGAGAGTTCTCTTTTAGATTACTATGTCCTCGGTACTGTTATCAGTGATGGAGTAAGGAAATTCGCCTTCGGAAAGTATAATTTAGATCTCGGATCAGGTGTTTTACTTTCTCCGATTGGTTCATTTTTTTCATCAATAGATTTCCGGATGATTACCAGGGAGCGGGGCATTATACCCTATACATCTGTTTTAGAAAATAGTGGTTTTTTTGGTGCCGCCTTTTCCGACTCACTTTTCTTGAAATTTACCCTTTTTTATTCGAATCAAAAACTTGATGGCAGGATAGACTCTTTGGGATTTGCCCGTTCATTTGACGAATCGGGTGAACATGTAGATTCTCTTTCCCTAAGCAAAAAAGATAGAATCAATGAGGAAATTATTGGTTACGACGTACGATATCTGTTTTCCCAGTTACTTGTTTCACAGAGGGCATACTGGTGCTCATACAGCCCAGGTTTTGTAAGCACCGACTCATTCACAGAGTTTTATGGAGAGAAATTTTGGGCTTCAAGCATCGAATTGAAGTATTTAGGTGATTTCTTTATGGTATTCTCAGAATGTGCCCGTTCGTATAAGAATCGTGTAGGCGGACTGTTCGGCATCAGTACTTATTTCCCGTATATAGAATTTAATCTTGCTGGGAAATATTTTCCAGCTGGATTTTACTCTCCAAAGGGAACCGAGGCTCGTGATGATTATATTGGTGGGACAGTAGATATGAGGCACGTATCCAAAATAGCAACGCTTGGCACGACACTCACTATCGATAACAAAACTGATGAGGATTCTGTTAAGTACGGTCTGAGATTCAATTTCGAGAAAGGCATAGGCTTTGTGCATGCTAAGTTTCAGATTCGTTGGCGTTATACTGCTCAGACCATAGATCTCTCTGGCTCACGGGTATTTCTTCGTATCAAACCGACAAGACATCTCTTTTTTGACGTGAGGCTTGAAGAAAAATATGTCCATGAGTTGAGCACAGTGGAAAAAGGAATATTTGGTTCTCTCGAAGTTGGTGCACAATTTGATAGATTGAGCTTTAGAATGAGGTATGGTCGTTTCAACACAGATTCGTATGCCTCAAGAATATATGCATATGAATCTGATCTGCCGGGTATCGTAAACAACCGTATGCTCTATAACAAAGGTGACTATGGATTTATCTATGTATCTTTCAAGCCAGTAAATCTGTTTAAAGTGAGTGCAAAATACTCAGTTGTGGAGATGAATTCTGCTTCGACAAAGCAATTAGGTTTCCAAGTGGACATAAAATTGTAACATATGTTTGAGTGGCTATCGACACGTGAGCCAATAATTGTATATCTTTTTCTCTATTTTAATGCGCTTTTTGAAAGTATTTTCCCCCCATATCCTTCAGACGCCTTTGTCTTGGTATTTTCATTCATTGCCGGGCAAGGTCATTTCAGTCCATACCTGGTCTATATCGTTACAGTGATAGGAAGTATCTGTGGCATTATGATACTTTACTGTTTGGGAAAGAGCAAGGGTGAAGCGATCATTCAGTTCTTATCGAGATCATTCTTAGGTCGGATTTTTCCGATGAACCTTATCGAAAAGGCAAGACAAAAATTTGTCCAGAGAGGAGATCTCATCATTCTCCTCAATCGCTTTTTACCAGGGATGAGGGCACCAATCTGTTTTGCAGCCGGTATAGTAAAAACTGATAGCAAAAAGGTCTTTGCATATAGCCTGGCAAGTGTTCTCATATGGAATCTCTTTTTAGTAATTGTCGGTTTTTATGTCGGCTCTACCTGGCATGAAGCATCGATGTTTTTAAGAAACTACAACATTATTGCTGCGTTAATACTCTTTGCTGTTTTAATTATTTTGGTTGTGCTCTATTTTCAGAGGAGATAAGAGCACTCTGCTATCCGCTTTCATGGCATAAGAATGTGGGATGGGGAGTTTTATACAGTCTAAATCGGCCACCGAACCCTAAAATGCCATATCTCTGACCAATCGGTGAAGCATGTCCACCGAGAACTTTCTGCTCTTACATGTCAGTAGACCCTGAGCTCAGTACCCTGCAACATTGAACGGTAAATAAGAGCCGTCGTCCTCGTGCCATTTGTTCTGATTTCAGATAAAACACTGCTCCCGAAAGATGTAGTGGATGCTAGCTCAAGCTCGTAATGCTGAGCACCTTCCACTGGCGTCCACTCGAGGACTACCACCACTAATTGCCATCCCTGATCTCCTTGTCCAAACCAGTAAGACATATCGAGCGGTGGGTATAGGGGCTGCGGAGCGGCTGGTGGTGGAATCAAACTGTCAGTCGGTGGAGCATATTCGTCTGGATCTTTGCATCCTGAGTTGAAGGTAACCGAAAGTATGACGAGAGAGATCAAGACAATTTTAAGGATAAGAAAACTTACTTTCATTATTGTCTCGCTCAGAAACTGTCATTGATATTAAATGACTGTCAACCTCTGTATAAATGTATTAAGGAGCTGTTTTGAACATGTCGACTAAAAACCTCGACGGTTTCTGATAACGTCCATAGCGCCACTTTGGATAGACTAAATACAACTTTTTTTGTGCACGTGTGAGCGCAACATAGCAGAGCCTTCTCTCCTCTTCTATCTCTTTTGGTGAAGCCATTTTTTTGGTGAGCGGGAAGATATCCTCTATAAGATCGACGACAAAAACGACGGGGAACTCAAGTCCCTTTGCGCTATGAACAGTCATTAATTTAACTGTATCTTTCCCCCAATCGGCTAAATCGAGCTCTTGTATTAACTTAAGCTCATTGAGAAATCTTGATACACTGCACCCAGTATATCTTTTTGCTAAAGACTGTAACTCGTAAATATTTTCACCCTTTAATTGAGCCGCGTTCGTAACGTCCTCAATTATATGTGCAGGAGATAAAACCGTGACATTGTGCATGTGGTACTCGAAGATTTTTCTTGCATGGGTTCTGTTTTTCTTCTTTATCTTAAAGAGTTCTATCATTTTCGCAGCGAACTTTCCGACAACTTCATCAATCAGCACATCGTGCGTGCAAGAATGCTCAAGAAGTTCCAGGTAATCGATGAGCGGTTTTATGTCGCTTCGTTCGTAAAAAGATAATCCACCAATCAAGGTGTGCGGAATTCGTTCCTTAATAAAGGTCTCTTCGTAGACCCTTGAGATATAATTCATCCTGTACAGAAGTGCTATATCCTGAAAGCGAAATTGTTCCTTGATTAATTCTTTGATCTCTTTTATGACATAATCTGCTTCGTCCTTTTCTGATTTTGCCGCATAGACACGGATATCACCAGGTTCAGCAGTAGGAAGCGCTGTGACTTCTCGGAGCATCAAGTTATTAGCAATTTCCAGCATACTCTGTGGCAGACGGAAGCTCTTTGTAAGGTTAAAGGTTTTTGTGGGCCGGTAATCCTGGGGAATTCTATATATCAGTTTTCGTTCAGCGCCGCGCCAGCCGTAAATCGCCTGGTCCTCATCACCAGTGAAAAATATGTTTTTACTGAATAGCAGAGAAATTAATCTATATTGGGCTGGGTTTATATCCTGAAGTTCGTCAATAAATATGTAATCGAAAAGCTTACGATAGTGTGTTCTTATATCCTCGTTCTCTTCGAGCAACGTAACAGCATGCAGGATTAAATCATCATAGTCCATAATATTATTATTTCTTAAATATGTTTGATATTCTTTATAGGTTTTGTGGCATAATTTCTCCCACGCATTTTTAGGTCTGAATGTATTAGAGGTAATACCTTTCGCCTTCAATATTTCAATGAACTTAATGATTGCGTTTGTTCGATATTTACCCGTCTTTACCTTCATCTCGGCAAATACCTTTTTTGGTGCATTGATACTAAAATCATCACTCATGTCTAATCGTTCTGCATCACGGCGCAGCATTCTCAAGGCAAGGGTATGAAATGTACCAATCCACAAGTCATAGACAGGGAAATGCACAAGTCGAAGCAATCTCTCCTTTATGTCATTTGCCGCTTTGTTAGTAAATGTGCAAACAAGAATTTTTGATACCGGTATTCTTTTCTCTATTAATCGGGCAATTGCATAGGCGAGAGTAGTAGTCTTGCCACAACCTGCCTGTCCGAGTAATAATATCTTTCCGTCAATCGTATTTGTTACATCCATTTGTGTTGGTGTGAGATTGAAGAATTCGGTCTCTTTCTCAGGCAGGATGAAATGAGCGTCAATTTTTATGGCCTTGCCCTTCTCGGTTAATTTCTGTAATAATTCAGCTGCTGTTGGTCTTGAGTCTCGATTCAAACCTAAACTCTGTGCGACCGCATCTTCAATGTCTACCGGTATGCGAGGACGTAAGATTGTTGGTACAAGAAATGTGTCTTTCTCAATTCTCTCCCTCAGTGCATTAAGGTTATCAGCTAAAAATGGAGGTACACCGGTGAGCAATTCGTACAGCATCACTCCGATACTCCAGATGTCAGATTTCTCATCATAATTTCCAGACCATACCTCTGGAGCCATGTAGAGTGGTGTTCCTGCAGTGGATGCTGAGATAGATCCCGGCTTTATGAATCGAGCAAGCCCAAAATCGGTAACTTTAACTATCTGTTTTTTACGTTTCTCCATGAGTAAAATGTTTTCAGGCTTTAAATCTCTATGGAGTACACTGTTCTTGTGGGCATAAATGAGGGCATCAAGGATTTGTGATGTTATATCTATGGCATCACTTATATCAATTCCTCCTTCCGTTATTATATCTCTCAGTGTTTTACCTTTAATATATTCCATGACCAAGGCTAATTTATTTTCAATAAAATCGATATTATAAAATCGTACAATATGAGGATGATCGAGTGAGGCGAGAAGCCTTGCTTCATCTTTGAGCATTGAGATTTCTTCTTTTCTCATTCTCGATACTTTGAGGGCAAAATTTTTGTCGAGAATTGTGTCGCGTGCAAGAAAGACGTCGCCGAATCTCCCACCGCCAAGCCAATCAATGATTTCGTATTTTCCAAGTTTCTTAAGAAGCACCTTAAACCTCGCTGCGCTCGGTAAATTCTAATATCAAAATCCCAATCCGCCAAGAAGAGTGGCGGACAAAATTCAAATACATAGAATATTTAGAAGTGAGACTCAACTCTTTTATTCAGGAAAAGCAGACAAATGTATTATGTCATCATGGCACACGAGTGCCTGTCCAAAAAACCCATCGCCTTTAATTTTAATATTAGTTAAGGTTTTTCTACCTCTCTTTTTTCTAGGAATCTCAATTATGGAATCCAAGAACTTTTCTGCATCAGGATGGTTACCTCTTATCTTTTGATATTCAATAGCATCGAGCGCATAACTTCTTATTAATTTATTCTCGAATTTGCAGTAGATCTTTGGACTTTGAAAAATGTCGCAACCAAGTATGCGGTTACCAGCAATGCCGATAAAACCAACTGTGTTATGGTTGAGACTCCTAAAATCCTCGACATATCGTACGACCTCTTCCTTGAGATTGTCATAGATATCGTGCATAGATGACGTTGCTGATTGAGTTCTTGTTACGGTTAATTTTCTATTTATTTCATTCCATATAGTCTGTTGGGTATCCATCTTTCTATGACGGCTTTTCGACAAAATAGTGCGAATTTCAGGATAGGAGCAATAGCCAGTCTTGAAACCACCGATTTCTTCCCATCTTCCTTCTTCTACACAGATCACCGGGATCTCTCTGGAGGTCCGTGCCTCAGTAAGATTTGATTGGGCGATGATGCGATTCTGTAAAGAACCGGTGATTTCTTCACCATCCAACATCAATACAGGAAAGTCACTTTTGTTATCAAAGACGATCTCAGTAATATCTGGTACATCATACTCACGAAATTCTCCTTTTTTGTTTACCATCACTTCATCTATGGTGAACGGATTAAATTCGTCGATTGTATCATCACGGTGCGAATAACGATTATTTGCCGTAATTGGATAGACGATTAGATTTCTTAAAAATACGGGTTCAGATAATTTATAAGTTAGCATGATATTTCTATCTATTTCTATTGTATCTCCTTATTGAAATCTCATTGTTATGCCGATCCTTGCCCTTCGTGGTGCAGTATAGGCATTAACCCAATCATCTGTTGCTTCAATCAATCGCCTAAAATTAATATATTCTTCAGCCGGAGTAAGGAGTCCGTCGTGATTGTCGTCTGCTGATGGTGCATAGTATCGACTATTCAAATCTACATAGACCAGTGAGTCAGGTTCAAAATCTTCTTTGTTAATAGTACTTAAAGGTATGAGTGGGTAGTGTGGTGCTATTTCATACCTAACATCAAGAAGGTTTATTATTTCGAAACTTGCATTCAAAGAAACTTTACCTATCGTCAGTGATTTTGAGATGACGCAGTCGATCTGTTTCTGGAACGGAAGCCTGACGATGTTTCTCTCCTCATATTTTCCTTCGGGTCCGGGAGGTGTATAAGGAAAACCATCCCCAAAATAACCAAAGAGGTGTAGATACGTTTGCAGCGGCAGATTTACTACACCTTGTACAAAAAACCTGTGCCGCTGATCAAAATCGAGATAATATTCCCTTGCCGGTGGTGTGAATTCAGGATCTATGAAACGTCGCTCATACACTTCAAGGGCATAAGAACTTGTGCCCTTTGCCCAGGAGAGTGTATATGAAACTTTACCGGCAAATTGTGGATTCGTAAAATTGAGAATTGCTTCAACACCTTGCACATTAGCATTTTCAACATTGAAGTACGAAACGTATTGCTGGGAACCGACGCGTTCGAGTCGGGTACCAATAAGGTCAGTTACATCTTTATAAAATGCATTAGCTGTGGCGTTCAGATTCTTATTTATTTCGCCCTCAAAGCCGATCTCAACACTCCTTGTTTTTTCAGGTACTAATAGCGGATTACCAATAGGTGGTATATCTACAATGTATGACGGCAACGGCAAAAGACTATAATAGCTATATATATAATCGTATAACGGTGGCTGTACATATCTACCGATATTGGTTCTAAAGAGAAATTTTTCTGTAACTAAAAATGAAAACCCGATGCGAGGAGTAATGATTGCTATCGGCTCAATACCCTCAATATCCCAAAAGAAGTAATCATATCTGCACCCAACCTTTGCGTACAGGCCTTCGTAGTCAATATTTTCCTGGAGGTAGAGAGCATACTCCTTTGGATGGTAGTCATAATCATCGCTAATTTGATGAATTGAGTCACTGATAAAATAGGTAAAGTTTGTAAACTCTTGCTTTGTATATTCAAAGCCAATTTTTACTTCATGGTATTTGTGAATCTGCATTAGACTATTGATATTTGCCTTCATCACGAGAGACGTCTTGTTCTGATACTCAGGATAATCACCCTCACACTTTATTTGCCAATACGGCATACCAAAAGGATTACGTACACTACTGTATGGCCACTGCAATGTAGCATAATCACGGAAAACGAAGCTCTCAAAAGATCCATAATCTTTGTCTTCGCGTGTCCCAAATGTTTTCTCTGTATATAACCTACTCAGTGTTGCGTTAAAAAGGTAGCGTGTGCTCGGCAAATAATTGACGTTCAAAACCTGAAGATTGCCTTCTCTCATGTCAGAACGGTAATTATCAAGATGAAACATCCACAGTGTATTGTAGCGGTCGAATTGGGATCGTGACTGTGCACCACTTACGGTCAACTTCAATTTCCCTGATGGTGCGAAGAGCCATTTCCCATAGAGTGAATAATCGTCTCGCTCTTTATGGGGCAAGATATAAAGTTTTGGATTCCAATCGTCTGTGTGCATTATATCGAACGATAGAAATCCTTTGAATCGATTTGATATTGGAAGATGTGCTGAAGTTTGATAATTTTCATAACCAAAGTCATAGTAAAAGGGCATAATTCTTTCCGTCTTACCATAGCCCTTTAATTGAATATGCCCTGATGGATATGCGGTTATCAAATTGATGATACCAGACATAGCTCTGCCATACTCTGCATCGAATCCACCAGGGAGGAATATTATTTCGTCGACAATGCCCTTAGAGATACTAATTGCTGGGTCGCCAGTCTGGGGGTCGATTATAGAGACATTATCAATCATGTACTGGACTTCTGTAGCACGACCACCACGTACATGGAGTGCAGTATCCATACGGGCTACCGCAGGCTGAAATGTAACGAGGTCCAGGGTATAATCGATTGGAAGGGTAGCAAGTTCTCCACTGCGGACGATATACGTTGTTCCGACCATATCCTTTTTTACAACTGGCATCTCACTGGTTACGGTTATTGGTGCAATATCAATGGTTGTTTGCATAAGAGTAAATTCCAAGCGAGTCGTGCGATCAATTTCAACAACAACATCTTTCATACGTTTTGTCTGGTATCCAATGTATGAGACTTCGACCGTATATGACCCTGAGGGTACATTAAGAAGATAGAAATACCCATTCTCATCCGTTGCTGCACCTATTTCAGTACCTGTAATTATGACATCAGCATATGGGATTGGCTCCCTTGTGCTCTCATCAATTACTACTCCTTGAATTTTGCCGCTGATACCATTTATGATAATGAATGAAAACAATAAATTCAGCATCTTATCTCCTCTGTTTTATTATAATATGAAAAGGCAGAGTTGTCAACGTAGTGCTATTTTCAATGAGTGGTCTTGATTTTTATACGAATATGTGTATAATTGTGGAAAAGGAGAAAAATGGCACGTTATTATATTACCTCAGAATCGGTGACTGAAGGGCATCCTGATAAGGTTTGTGACCAGGTATCAGATGCGATTTTGGATGCAATCTTAGAAAAAGATCCTTATGGTCGCGTCGCCTTGGAGACATTAGCAACAAGGGGCATGATCTTTGTTGCTGGTGAGATTTCGACTACCTGTTATGTTGAACTTGCTGATATTGTGCGTTCGCTGTTATACGAAATTGGTTATGCTGATATTGATATGGGTATAGATGCTGAGACGTGTGCAGTCATATCTGCAATTCAGGAACAATCAAAGGATATTGCAATGGGTGTTGATATTGGTGGTGCAGGTGATCAGGGTATGATGTATGGATACGCCACGAAGGAGACGCCTGAACTCATGCCGTTACCGATAATGCTTGCTCATAGAATTGTTCGCAGACTAGCTGAAATTAGGAAGGCGAATGTTGTTAGCTATATACATCCTGATGGTAAATCACAGGTGACCGTTGAATATGATGATAATAAACCGGTAAGGATTGACACAATTATTCTAGCTGCACAACACCATACCGATGTGAGCAGCGAAAAAATAAGAGCAGAACTGAGAAAGCTCGTTATTGACGAAATTGTTCCTGAAGAATTGATGAATGACAAGACCAAAATTTTGATTAATCCGACTGGCAGATTTGTAATCGGTGGACCTCAGGGTGATACAGGCGTAACAGGTCGTAAGATAATGGTTGATACCTACGGCGGCGTTGGTCATCATGGTGGTGGGTGCTTTTCTGGTAAAGACCCTACAAAGGTCGACCGTTCTGCATCTTATATGGCACGGTATGTGGCAAAAAATCTAGTCGCCGCCGGTATTTGTGAAAAAGTCGAGGTTTCACTTTCCTATGCCATTGGTGTTGCAGAACCGATATCTATTACAGTAGACACCTTCGGAACAGGTACTGTTGAGGAATCAAAGATTGTTTCAGCAATAAAGAAGCTTTTTGATTTTACACCTCAAGGGATAATCGATAAATTGAAGCTGCGCAGGCCCATATACAAACGTACTGCGTGTTACGGGCACTTCGGCCGTGAAGAGGAGGGATTTACGTGGGAAATTTGTGATATGGTGGATGCCATAAAACGCGAGTTAGGGTAATATTTTGGTAATTTCATATGTATATTTTGTAAGAACTCCTGATGGCGTGTGATTTTTTTTACGCCATACTCGATTAGGAAGAAAATCATTCTTTTGAAATAGAGGAATATCTATGAAATACAATATCAAAGATAAAAAGTTAGCCCCTGAAGGTAAGAAAAGAATTGACTGGGCAGAATCAAAGATGCCTGTCCTGAGGTTGATTCAAGGACGGTTCGAAAAGGAAAGACCTTTGAAGAATCGCCGCATAGGGTGTTGTTTACATGTGACGACAGAAACGGCAAATCTTGTCAAAACATTAAAGGCGGGTGGTGCACATGTCTTTCTTACCGCCTCGAATCCATTATCCACGCAAGATGATGTTGCTGCAGCCTTGGCCGTTAGTGGTGTAGGTGTATTCGCCCGAAATGGTGAGTCCAGGAAAGAATACTATGCAAATATGTCGCAGGTCCTCAAGAACAAACCAGAGATACTCATTGATGATGGTGCGGATTTAATCTCAACCACGCATAAGAGACGAACAAAGGGGATACGAGGTGGTACCGAAGAGACGACCACCGGCGTGATTAGATTGAAGCAGATGGAACGTGATCGGGTACTGAGGTTTCCTATCGTCGCAGTCAATGATTCACTCACAAAACATCTCTTTGATAATCGCTATGGTACGGGTCAATCGACGATCGACGGTATTTTGCGTGCTACAAATATTCTTATTAGTGGAAGTAATTTTGTCATTGCTGGATATGGTTGGTGTGGCAGGGGTCTTGCCATGAGGGCAAAAGGTATGGGCGCCAGTGTCATTGTGACCGAAGTTGATCCGGTCAAGGCACTGGAGGCACGTATGGACGGATATACAGTTTTACGGATGGCCGACGCAGCAAAAATTGGTGATGTCTTTATTACGGTAACGGGTGACATTAATGTTATTAGGAAGGAACACATGCTGAGGATGAAGGATGGTGCAATCATCGGTAACTCGGGTCACTTTGATGTTGAGATAGACAAACCAGGGTTGAAAAAGATCACAAGAAAGAGACGCATGATTAGAGGATTTTGTGAAGAGTATATGCTCAAAAATCGGAGGAGGATTTATCTGCTCGCTCAAGGGAGACTGGTCAATCTTGCTGCAGCAGAAGGTCATCCGGCAATGGTGATGGATATGTCCTTTGCCAATCAAGCCCTTGCTGTTGAATACATTTTGAGCAATCCCAACTTAGAGAATCGTGTATATCAGTTGCCTTTAAAAATCGATGAGCAGATTGCTCAATTGAAATTAAAGTCTATGGGCATAAAAATCGACAGACTGACACCAGAACAGAGGCGGTATTTGACGTCGTGGAAGATGGGAACGTAAAGGGCAGAGGGCAAAGCGCTTAGGGCAGAGAGTAGAAAAATATTGTAGATTTGAGAAGTTGGATTTTCTTTCGTGGGGAGTAGGCGTTAGGCAGTGGACAGCAAGCAGTACAGATCTTATTTTCCGATAAGAGTATCGAATGATAATGATTTTTCTTCGAGCCTGTCGAGAAGAAACAAGTGTTCTCGACTTCGTTCGAACAGTAACTGCTTTACTTCGAGCTTGTCGAGAAGCTCTTCACAAACATCATACCGGGAAGTTGTTTGACTAGTCCCTTGATCTCGAGTGCAAGAAGCACATTGAGGATTGACCCAGTAGGTTGATTTAACTGTTCTGACAAAATATCAAGATATATAGGCTCAAAACTGAGCCTTTCCCAGATTATTTTTTCAGTCTCCGTAAGGGCAAGTTCACGTGTTTCTCGCTCCTTTTTTGTATGCTGGAATCCAAGACATTCCAAGATCTCACCGGCTGAGGTTACTGGTATGGCACCTTCCTTTATGAGCCGATTGGTGCCGCTCGACGCCTTCGAATAGATGTTTCCTGGGATGGCAAAGACATCTTTGTTTTGATTTAATGCCCAGTTTACCGTGTTCATAACACCACTTTTTTCTTTTGCCTCGATCGCCACGACCGCCTTTGACAGACCCGAGACGATCCGATTTCGCTTTGGAAAATTTTGCGCCAAAGGAGGTGTACCAATAGTGAATTCTGAAATAACCGCGCCATTTTTTATAATCTCGTCCAGCACATCTCTATTTTCAGGTGGATAACATATATCTACCCCGCAGCCAAAAACAGCAATGGTTCTACCGTTGTTCTTTAATGCACCCCGATGTGCTGCTGTATCGATTCCTCTTGCCATCCCACTTACGACAGTGATACCTGTCTTGGCGAATTCGCCCGCGAATTGATCGGCAATTCCTTTCCCGTACACGGTCGCGCCTCTTGTACCGATGACTGCAATTGCATTCTCGTCTTCCGCTTGTATTTCACCTCGAATAAAGAGAATTGGCGGAAAATGTTCAATGGTCTTTAACCAGTGCGGGTATATGGGCGAGTTGTAAGGTACTAACTTAACATTAAATTTCTCAACTACATTATATATTCTTTTAATTTTGTCATCTATTTTCAGAGAATGGATTCTATGTGCGATATCTTTTCCAACAAGTGGAATGAGTGTACTTATGGATGCATTTTTGATTGCATCTGGTGATTTAAATTTCTCGAGGAGGATATAGAGTTTATTTTCTGTTAGTTTTTCGATCGATAATAGAGAAACGAAATCGATTGCATCATTCATTTTCTATTGTTTCTTTTATGACGGTAAAGATATCTGCATCGGCTTTCTCTATTATCTTCATGATTTTAGCCATGTGAGGAGCATCCAGTGACATCTCCTGCAATGTCTCCGACAATGCAAGAGGTTTCTTTCTTGCCATTTTAATCAGTGCGGCTGCTGCTTCTTTTACTACGGTTGGATTCTCATCAGTTAACAGGATAGGCACAATCGATTTTAGAGCCTTTAGATTTCCAATTTCTCCAAGGCTGAGACATGCTGAAGCGCGTGTGAACCAGTAACCTCGGTTAAGGAGTTTTTCCAAACGGGGGACCACCCGATTTCCATATTGTGCGAGTCTGCGTGCTGCCTTCTCACGCATGGTCCATGAGCTGTCTTCCAAAACTTTTAAGAGTATTTTGATACTATCTCTTTCGTTGACACCGTTCAATTTTTCCAGAATTCGCAATCTCTTTTTAATGTTTGCAGTTTTGAGCAGCTTGAGAATTGTTGCTTTATCTTCTTTAAACTTGATCTTCATTTGTGTAGAAATTGGACGAGGTTTTCTAAGCCATCGCCTCTCAGTGCAGAAATATAGAAAATTTTCTCTTCTAAAGAGTATGTTGGTATTTTGTCGAGAAGATCTATTTTATTAAAAACAACGATACGTGGTTTATTAAGGAGGGCACTCTTATATTCTTTGAATTCGTGGAGAAGACATCTATATTGTTTGAGGGGCTCGGCGGTAGAAATATCAATCATGAGAATAAGAAGTTTGGTTCTCTCGATATGACGCAGAAATCGAAGGCCTAAACCTTTTCCTCGATGAGCGCCCTCAATGATACCAGGCATATCTGCAATCACGATATTCTTAAACCCATTTCTCAATATTCCTAAATGAGGATTGAGTGTTGTGAAAGGATAATCACCAACTCTAGAATGCGCATGTGTGATAGCGTTTAACAGAGTAGATTTTCCTGAATTTGGTAATCCAACCACTCCAATGTCAGAGATTAATTTCAAAATGATTTCAAGAGTCTTTTTCTCACCGACGTGCCCCTTTTCACAATATTGTGGCGTGCGATTAGTTGATGTCATGAAATGATAATTACCACGCCCGCCCTTACCTCCCTTTGCTATGAGTAATTCCTCATTGTGGGTAATGATTTCACCAAGAAATTTTGTGCCATTGATGGCGATAATGCCCAAGGGAACATTGATGTATACGTCATTACCATTCTTCCCAGTCATCTTTTTACCCTTGCCATGCCCACCACGTCCAGCACGATAGTGTGGTTTTATCTTGAGATCATAAAGCGTTTCAAGCCCTTTTTTACCTACAATATACACTGAACCGCCGTCTCCGCCATCGCCTCCATCAGGGCCTCCTCTTGGCACATATTTTTCACGACGGAATGATACACAGCCGTTGCCACCATTTCCAGCTGTGACAACAATTTTTGCCTCATCGATAAATTTCATATATGAAATTATATTTATTATGGAAGGGGTGTCAACTGCATAGAGGGCGGGCCTGTATCATTTTTCTGCCAGCCGTCCTATGCCTTTTTACTCAGCTTTTTGCGTAATTCTTCTCCTACAATTGTTGGTACTAATTGGGATATATCACCATTTAGTGTCGCGATTTCCTTAACTAATGAGGAACTTATGAAAATATACTTTTCTGAGGGCATCAAAAAGATTGTTTCTATTTTCGGTGCAAGTTTTCGATTCATGAGGGTTAATTGAAGTTCGTAATCGAAGTCAGACACTGCTCTGATTCCCCGTATGATAGTGTTCGCACCTAAATTTTCCGCAAAATCCACTAACAGTGATGAAAAGCCCGCGACGTCAATTTTTTTATTCTTACAAAAAACGGCATTGATCAACTGAATCCGTTGTTTTTGAGTGAAAAGGCTGGTTTTTGGACCAGCGCTTACTCCAATAATTATCTTGTCAAAAATTTTGAGAGCACGCACAACAACGTCGATGTGACCGTAGGTTATGGGATCGAATGTTCCGGCATACACTGCCTTGTTCATATATTCACCTCGCTATTCTTTGGTGCCGATAAAAGTGACTGCCGTGTCTCCATAAGACCTCTCTTTGATCTTTGAGAGATTTTCTGGAACATCAAATTCTTCTTCAGTACAATGTTCAGCAACGATAATCCCGTCTTCTTTAAGCAGACTATATTGCGATATTAATTTGATTGTTTGTTGAACGTAATTTCTATTGTACGGTGGGTCGAGAAAAATAACGTCGAATTTTTTACCCTTCACTCTTCTACAACCTGCTCTAAAATCACTTTTTATTACCTCTGTATTGTTCATCAACGAAAGATTTTGGATGTTAAGAAGGAGGATTTTCGGTTTTTTTTCTACAAACACGCAGCTCTTTGCACCACGGGAGACTGCTTCTATGCCTAATGCACCACTGCCAGCAAAGATGTCCAGTATCTCGGCGTCACATATTCTTTTTCTAATGATGTTAAAGATTGCTTCTCTGACTAAGGCTTTTGTTGGTCTAATTCCCTGTCTTGAAACCTTTATTCGTCTGCCTTTATCTCGCCCACCAACAATCCTCATTACTCTGGAAAAGAATTAGATGTTTCAAGAATAAGAATTAAGTTATCCGACTAATCAGCTCCTTATTATTGTTGGTGTAATGAAGATAAGAAGTTCTCGATTCTCGAAAGTCGTTAATGATTCTCTAAATAAGGCACCAAGAATTGGAATACTCTTGAGAATTGGAATACCTCGTACTGTCTTTGTTTCCTTTTTTCGGATAAATCCACCGATGACAACAGTGTTACCATCCTTCACCAACACTTTTGAATCCGCTTCTGATGTGGTGATAATTGGTCTACCGGCAAGTGCTGAAGCACGATCGAGTTCACTCACCTCAGCATGTATTTCCATGGTAATTTCTTCCAAGGAATTAATGTGAGGCGTAACTTCCAATTTTGTACCCACTTCGTAGAACTGAATAATGGTGTTGCCTGAGATATCTCTTGTTGGAAGACCAAATCTTTGACCACCCAGGATCTTGGCTTCTTCATTATCGACAGCAGATATTCTTGGTGCTGAGACCGTTTGCGCCTTTCCCGTTTCCTCGAGCATAGTAATGATTGCATTCACCTGAGCTAAGGATGGAACAGTCCCTACATTGAATATTCCGTAGCCTACAATTGATGGCTCAGGGTTGGATGAGACATCTGCTCTCAATATACGACTTTCTAGTCCTTTAAGTGTCCATTGTATACCTAAACCCTGTGATGATGAAGCATCAACGTCTACGACCCTGCACATTATTTCAACCTGTGGAGTTGGTGTATCAAGAATTTTTACTAGTTGTCCTATCTTTTCGTGAATCGGTGTGACTTCAGTGACGACAACCGAATTTGTTCGTTTGTCAACGTTTGCCTTACCTTTTGGAGAGAGCATTGCCTTTACTTTATCCAGCATCTCATCTGGATCTGCGAACTCAAGTTTATAAATCTTTGAACTTACTGGTAGATCATAATCTTGTTTATCAAGATTATCAGCAGTATCCACTCTAATAACACCTGGGTCTTCTCGGAATGCATATCCTGATGCCTTCAAGATAATATCGAGTGCCTGCCGCCAGGGGACGTTATGAAGGCGGACCGTGACTGTTCCTTTAACATCTTTACCAGCGACTATATTTACTCCTGCATATTCAGAAAGTGCCCTCAGAACAGTAAGTATATCGGCATTCTCAAGGTCAATCGAGATCGGTCGTCCGGTAACAGTTGCTGCAGGTTTTGATGCGGGGACCGGTGGTGTAGTCTCTTCAGCAGTAGCAGCAGCAGTTTTTTCGGCGCGAGATGCCCGCCATTCCGGGAAAGGAGAGGTCGCTCCTGTAAGGAGGGTGAGAATAAAATTGTCTTCTTCTATTAAGGTGAGATAGGAATAATCACTGTCGAGTTTACCAACAACTCTCACTAAATCGGGTTGTTCAGCAAAACCTGTTACTGATATTTCTCGTATGCCACCTCTATTGACCACGTATTTTGCTCCGACGAGCGGGCTTGAGATTCCAGAACAGTCCACAACGATTCGAGGGGGATTCTTCAGAGAAAATGAATTGGCAACAAATGGACCGTCTGATTCGATAACAAATTTTGTGTTCAGATCTTCAGAAAGCAAGATCAAGTCTTGAAGAGCCGCCCCACTGGCTAAAGAAATTAATAAAGTGAGGATTACTACGTTCCTCATATTCTACCTCCTTTCTTTCTGTTGAAGCAACAATTCATACTTTGTTGAGACTCCTGCATGGATTATTTCGAAAATGATTCCTTGACGATTTATCTCGGCGACTCTTCCACCCGCAACTTTATCACCGGTCTTAAGGATGTAACCGTTATTCAACCCATCTTTCACGAGACCGTAATAACCTTTATCACCCCATAATATTCCAATCAGTGTCAAATTCTCAACACTCAGATGACTTGCCTTACCACCTTCTGCCAATTCATAACCAGTAAGTGGAACAAAAGGATCTCTCCTTCCTGCTTGTTTATAATTCCATTTCTCAACAGGGAAGAGTGTATCAGTTGGTGTCTCTGTTGGTGTTTGATTAAATATTATTATAGTACATATTACGCTACTTGCGAGGTGGAGCAACACGTTGCACCCCCTTTTCTTTCGCAACTGTATAAGTTATTGCGCTCAAGTTTGCTTCGATGGTTTTTTCTTTTCCAGAGGCAATCTTGACAGATGGAACATTAACAATTCTCGCAAGATTACCTACGTTAGAAAGAAATAGCCCAAGTTGATGATATCCACATGCTACCTTAATTTGGACTGGAATTTCCGAGTACCCTTTTTGGGTGGTGTTTGGTCCGCTTGGCTTGAACAGAAGGAAACTGACACCCGCTTTCGTTCCAGAATTTGATATTTGCTGAATCAACGAAGGAATTTCTTTTTCCTTGGGTAACATTTCCTGTGCCCGCTCCCATTCTACTTCAAGCCGCGCAATTTTTGCCTGAAGTTCAGGAAGATGCGCCTTTGCTGCTTCGGCAGCCTGTACTTCAGTTTGCAGAGCATTTCTTTGATCAGTCAATTCGGTAATTTTGTTTTTATTTGATGTGTATGGGAAGCGGAAGAATAGAATCAGGAGCACAATCAAAATTACAAAGAATATTACTAATTTTTGGGTTTGTGGTTCTCTAAGGTTCATTATTGCCTCGCTGTCAATGTATCAAATCCACAATTTGCGGTTAAAGTGAATTCCATCATCTCTGTTTTTTCTACTGCTTTTTTCTCAAGAACTGTTAGATCTACATTATAAATGTACGGTGATTCTTCAAGTCGATTCATGAAATCAGCAACCAGTAAGTTGGAGGCCGCTACACCTTTCATTTGTAATGCTGTTTGACTTACATCTAGTGACGTGAGCCACGTGAAGTCAGGAACGCGCGATGAAACCTCATCGAGGACATGTGCTATAAAAAATCGATTCCTATTTAACTCCCTAATCGGGGTGATCAAGCTTTGTAGTTCTATTTCTCTCTGTGTGAGACTATCGACTGCAGCCTTGTATACCCTAAGTTCATCTAATTTAGCGTTAAGTTGATTAATTTCGTTGTTGAGGCCTCCAATTTGGCTAGACTGAATGAATAGTATGAGACCCACAATGACAACCACTGCTGCTATGCCAACGATATAGAGGATGGTGCTTTGAATCGAAGGAAGTTTTATTCCGGGGCGCGCTGCTCTCGCTGCTTTACGTCTAGCTACTCTTCCTTTTTTGGCAGTTGGTGCTAAATTTATTTTGATCATTACTCCCCCCTTAACGCTAGACCAGTAGCTTGGGCTAAAATTGACCCTGCTGTGTCTACTCCTTCAGGACCAAATATCGCAGGATCGTAAGTAATGCTCTTGAAAGGATTGAGAATCTCAATCGGTACCCCAAGCCTTCTTTTTAAATACTCTAAGAGATTTGGTATCAGTGCACCACCGCCTGACAGATACATGCGATTGACCTTTTCTTCCCCAGTTACGCTGGAGAGAAATTGTAGACTTCGTTCAATGTGTGTGCCGAGGTCACCGACAAATGACTCGAACACGCCTTGCACTGAATCCTGTGATGCACCCACAGGAATCGCACCCTTAACAGCATTTGCAGCATCGTCGTAATTGAATCCAACTTCTTTCTGTAGTTTGCTTATGAATGCGTTTACTCCATAATACACATCACGGGCAGAGAGAGATGAGCCACCTTTTATAACATTGATAACTGTCATTCCTGCTCCAATATGAATGAGACAAATTATTTCATCAGCAGAAGGCGTGTAGCTGTACTCAAAAACGTTTTGCATCGCAAAAGCGGTGGTATCAACAATTATTGGATTGAGATTAAGCTCCTTTAATAATGAAGAGAGATTGTTTATGAGTTCATTCTTGGCAGCAACGAGAATTACTTCTTGTTGATTTTCACCAAGATTGGGATTGACAACGTCGAAGTCGAGTGTTACTTCATTGATGTCAAAAGGCACATACTGTTCAGCTTCCCACTTAATCTGTTCGCGCGTGTCAGCCTCGCTCATTCTATCCATTGTTATTCTCTTTATTATCACATCACGGCCTGCCAAGCCAATCACCACATCTCTTGTGGTGAATCCTTTGCTCTCTATGAGGCTTCTTATTGAATCTAAGACTGCCTCTCGGTCAATAATCTCTCCCTCAACTATTGCATCAGGTAAGACTTTGGAAATACCATAGTTAATTAATTTTTTAGTCTTACCTGTGCTCAATTCAACTATTTTGGTCTGACTCGACCCAATATCAAGACCAATGACCTTCTTTTTCTTCCCAAACATAGCCACTCCTTTTCATTTTTTACTGTTTTATTTATTATTTTGCATTATTATATATATAATTATTTATATGTCAAGAGGCAATTTTGAAATAAACGGCAAATTACGTAAAAATGAGACTTAGCGTGATTCTACACAAAAAAATTGAAAATAACTTGGTGCTTTTTGTAGACGGGGGAGTAGTTAATCAGAACTTTTCCTCCTGCTCGTTTCAATTCTTGAGAAGATTTGAGCTTGTATTTAGGTCTCCACTTAATCAAATTTAGTTATTTCTAAAGTCAAACTTCTTGTTTGTTCTCCTCGCAAAGGAAAGATAGTTGCCCTCCTGGATGCTTTTTCTAATCTGGGACATTAATTTCGTGTAGAAATATATGTTGTGGTAGCTTACGAGTCGACCTGCTAAAGCCTCGCCTGCATTAAAGAGGTGCCGGATATAGGCACGAGTAAAATGTTGGCAGGTATGACAATTGCATTTTCTATCAAGCGGTGCGTCATCTTCTGCATATCTACTTGCCTTGATGATTATTTTTCCCTCGGAAGTAAATGCCATACCAGTTCTTCCATTGCGTGTCGGTAGTACACAGTCAAAGAGATCTACTCCAAGACTCACCGCCTCTATAATATCCTCGGGGTAACCGCATCCCATGAGATAACGGATCTTCTTTTCGGGTAATATTTGGCAGACCTCCTGCACTATTTCATTAGTTATAGATGAAGGTTCCCCAATCATTAAGCCACCAATTCCATGGCCGCCGAAGTTGAGTTCAACGATACGTTCTGCACATTCACGCCGAAGATGTTTAAACGTGGCACCTTGAACAATGCCGAATAATGGCTGTTTTTTTTGCACTGTCAGGCTTCTTTTTGCCCAATCGACAGTCCGTTCAACAGCAATTCGGGCGTCCAAGAATTGTGATGGATAGGGGGTGAAAAAATCGAGACACATCGCAATATCAGCATTTAATGCATCTTGAACATCGATCGCAATTTCTGGACTTAAGAAATATCTTGAGCCATTAAGATGGGAAGAGAAGTTAATACCTTCATCACTCACCTTTCTCAACTCACTAATGGAATAGGCCTGAAAACCACCAGAATCAGTAAGGATTGCTCTGGGCCAACCCATGAATGTGTGAAGGCCACCCATTTTTTTTATCAGCTCTGATGTTGGGCGTAACATTAAATGGTATGTATTACACACAATAATTTGAGCATCAATTCTCTTAAGCTCTGCAGGTGAGAGTGTTTTGACCGCACCTTGGGTAGCGACGGGCATAAAATGAGGCGTCATAACATCATGGTGGGGTGTTCTTAGTATGCCACAGCGTGCCTTTGTGTGTGGGTCTTTCTTTAGAATTTTGAATCGTATCACTTCATTACTTCTCTACGAGAAAAATCTCTGGTTAATAAAAATTCGTCGATATTATAGGGTGGCTTCCCTTCGGTAATATACTCTGCTGCAAGCCAAGCGATTTCTGGCCCCAACATAAATCCATGACCACACATACCTCCTACAATCCAAAACCCCTCTATGTGTGTCTTATCAAGAATTGGGTTTCCGTCTGGAGTCATCTCATAACTTCCTGACCACTGCCTTATGATTTTGATGGTTCGTAACTTTGGAATTAATCGTGCCATTCTTCTTCCCATCTCTTTGGCAAATTCAAATGATGCGCCACAATCGAGTCCAGGGACGTTCGGAATTGGTGTGTAACAGCCGATAATACTGCCTTTACCGAATTTTTGGTTAAAGTAACATCCATCAGAGCGATAGTCAACGATCATCATATCAAAGAATCGCTCCATTGGCTCCGTGATCATTGCCTCGTGGCGCTCGGGTTCAACAGGAACGTCGATGTCGATGAGTTTGGCAACATATTTGAGGAGCGGACCGGCAGCGTTGATGACAATAGGTGCATAGTACGTCTCATTGTCTCTTGTTATTACGCAGTTAACTCTTCTACCCTCGGCTCGGATTCCAGTAATTTCTTTATATGCAAAGACTCTGCCGTTCTTTCTTATGCCTTTTGCATAACCATCAACGATCAGAAACGGATTTGCCTGGGCATCACTCGGGCAATAGGCACCTCCAAGGAGGTCTTCTGGGTCTATACCTGGCACAAGTTTCTCAATCTCTGCGACGCTGATATAATCAACATCGAGACCCATCTTCTGCTGCAACGATATCAATTTTTTATACGTTTCCTCCTTCTCTCTGCTGTGAGCAAGGAAAAGATAACCACCTCGATGAAATTCAACATCTTGACCTAATTCCTCATCGAGTGATTCAAATTTCTTCATCGATTCCATCGCCACCTTGATACTCAATGCGGTAGAGAACTGCTGGCGAATGCCACCAATACATCGACCAGTGGAACCAGCAGTAAGATATTCCTTTTCAAAGAGGTATACCTTCAGACCTTTCTTTGATAAGTAGTAGCCAGTGGCAGTTCCTATTATCCCACCACCGATGACTATGACGTCGGCTGTATTCTTTCCCATAAAATCATAAGTTCTAAGCACTAATTTCTAAATAATATCGAAATCACAAATTCAAATGCTCAAAACCGTTTTGAATTTTGATATTTGCATTTTGGTTTGTTTAGTATTTCGGATTTAGAGATTAGGATTTCCCTAATATCCATACATCTCAATTATTTCCTCTTTTTTGTTTCCGAGAATCTTATATTTCTCACCAATCTTTGTGAACGCAGTGATTGCCTTATCAAGGTGCACCTTTTCATGTGCAGCAGAGATCTGCACTCTAATACGTGCCTGGCCTTTTGGAACGACAGGGTATGAAAACCCTATGACATAGATCCCTTCAGTATAGAGATCGCGAGCCATATCTTGCGCGAGTTTTGCATTGTATAACATTATTGGCACAATGGGGTGGATTCCCTCTTTCATATCAAACCCTGCAGCCGTCATCTTATTTCTAAAATACTTGGTATTACTTTCTAATTTATCACGAAGGTCTGTTGAGCCAATGAGTAAATCAACTGCCTTAATTGCTGCTGCAATGACAACAGGACAGACCGTGTTGGAGAACAGGTAAGGGCGTGAACGTTGCCTGAGGATCTCCACAATCTCTTTTCTGCCTGAAGTGCAACCACCACTCGCACCGCCCATTGCCTTTCCTAATGTAGTAGTAATAATATCAACCTTGCCCATAACTCCACGAAACTCGTGTGTTCCCCTTCCTGTTTTGCCGATGAAACCTGTTGCATGGGAATCATCGATCATTACCAATGTATCATATTTCTCTGACAATCTGCAGATACTATCAAGCTTTGCAATATCACCATCCATTGAAAAGACGCCATCGGTTGCGACCATGCGAAATCGTTTGTCCTGTGTCTGTTTAAGATGCTCTTCCAAATCCGCCATATCAGCATGTTTAAATCGGTGGCGCTCTGCTTTACACAACCGGATGCCATCGATGATCGAGGCGTGATTTAATTCATCGGAAATGACAGCATCCTCATTAGTGAGTAATGTCTCAAATAATCCACCATTGGCATCAAAACACGAAGAGTAGAGAATCGTGTCATCGGTACCGAGAAATTTTGAAATCTTTTCTTCCAATTCTCTGTGTATATCCTGAGTACCACAGATAAAACGAACTGAAGACATACCATATCCCCTTTCATCGAGTCCCTTTTTTGCCGAAATGATGAGCTCAGGATGGCTCGAGAGACCGAGATAATTATTCGCACAGAAATTGATTACCTCTTTTATCGGGGCACCAGTTGGAAATTCAACCTTGATGTCCGCGGCTTGTGGAGAGCAGATTTGTCGTTCTTCTTTAAATAATCCGCCCTTTTTGATTTCCGTTAATTGATTCGAGAGTAATGACTTAATTTTTTCTCCATATGCCATAAATACCTCCCTAATTTGAATAAAATTTAGTTTTTGGTTGATCGATATACTGTTCCGCCCAGGCGAGAATCCGTGCAAAGCAGGACACCGATACTCGTGTTGTTATTCGTTTTTGGTTATTTGTTGGTTTGGGAACCACTAAACGATGCCGTAATACGATACGGGCTGCCATGCCATTGAACGAGCAACGAAGTTAAGGATACAGTAATATTTTGCCGCAGTTCCCACTCTTCATTAATTCCATTCCCTTTTCAAACTCCTCGAGGCGAAAACGGTGTGTAATGATTGGGTCAAGATCGAGACGACCTGAATTGAGAAACCGCGATGTCTTATGCCACGTAGAGAATATGAGGCGTCCATTTATTCCTTGAACCGTGATATATTTGAATATAATATCTCTATTCCAATCAGTTTCCAGGGGTCTATCCAACAAACCAAGGATTGAGAATCTACCACCAGGCCTCAGAGACTTGAGTCCTTCCTGTATAGCACTTGGGTTCCCCGACATTTCCAACACAACATCTACACCGAGTCCTTGAGTTTCTTTTATGACTCTTTGGACGATGTTATCCTTTTTCGGATTGAGTACGAGATCGGCACCCATTTTTTTAGCAAGATTAAGCCTGTATTCGTTAATTTCTGTTGCTATTATTTTTGTAGCACCACAGATTATTGAAACAGCAATGCTCATGATTCCAATTGGACCACATCCAGTAATGAGAACAGTAGTACCAGCAATCTCTCCAGCCAGAACAGTATGCACCGCGTTGCCAAGGGGTTCCATAACCGAGGCAAAATCCTTCGGTATTTTTTTATCTAAAACCCAGATATTGGACGCTGGTACGACTGTATATTCAGCAAATACGCCGTTGACATCTACCCCAAAAATACTTCCGTTAATACAAATATGTGCTTGTCCAGTGTGACACAGAAAGCAGTGCCCACAGGCGATATGCGTTTCTGCAGAGACGATGTCTCCTTTTTTGAGATGTTTAACGTTTTTACCGAGTCCAACAATCTCACCACAGAGTTCATGCCCCATTACCTGCGGTAGTGTTTTTATACGTGTTCGTGCCCATTCATTCCATTCAAAAATGTGTAGGTCAGTACCACATATTGACGTTGCCAAAACCTTAACCAGGACCTCATTGGGGTTTGGTGTTGGGATGTCGATTTCGACAATTTCTGCACCCGGACCTGGCGTTGTTTTAGCCACTGCCTTCATTTTAGTCATACAATTCCACCAGCTATTATAGCTATAATAAGAACATAGTCAAGGAAATTGGAGGGTAATAGAAGGTTTTTACAGAGCAATTTTGTGCAAACACAGGCAATCCAGTGATATTGTGAGACCTTTAAAATGGACCGTTCAATCTCAAAACCCACTAACTAGTATTTTGGTATTTTGGCAATTGCCAAAATGGATGGGATGGTGTCATTGTAGATTTATTCCGTTTATTATAGTAAAAAGGTACGGCATCAGCGATGAATGAGACTTAGGTTGTTATTAGAGCTTTGGTATTTTTATAGAGAAAGCAAGAAATATTAAAGGTTAGAGGCAGTTCTTGTGTCAGCGGGGAACTATACTTGTTGTGATGTAAAAGATTAGGAAGGAGGTCTAGGCATCTTCCGGAAATAGATCAATTACGACGACTTCAGGAAAGGTGAACCAGCGGATGCGGGGAGCAAGATAGCCTTCGAGACCTATTCCTCCATTTACATAAAATGGTATGTTATCATAGTTGTAGAGTCCATGTCTATATTTTCCAACGAGTAAATAAGATATAACAGGTAAATAGACCTGAGAGGCATGTGTATGGCCAAACAGGGCAATATCAAAGTTACTCGATTTGAGGTTTCTCACGAGTGCTGGACCATGGGCAAAAAAGATTTTAAAATCATTTGTTTTTCCATTCGTGGCAAAATTTGTTTTTCTGCTGTGTAGGCTAGCACCAAAGATTGAAAGATTAATTCCGTGAGTATTGAAGTGATACCAGTCATCACGTAATACTTTTACCTTTGTTTTAAAGGCTTCAGCAATATAATCTGTTTTGTCAATGTCGTGGTGTCCTTCTACAATATATATACCAAATTTTGCCATTAGCTTTTCCACGATCCTCACAGCCGCTTCATGACTTTTCGTATCACGTGTACAGGGAACAATAAGGAGATCTCCACTGATGAGAATGATATCTGGATTCAGTTCGTTTACCATAGATGTTAAACGAGTTTCTCGTAGACCGAAATTCTCGACGTGCACGTCGGAAAGGTGCACAATTCTTATGACATTGTTAATCTTTGATGTCTTGAATGTGAGAGATACTCTCTTAATTCTATTCGGAAAGTAGAATAGCGAAGTCACAAGAATTATAATAATTATAATTGCGAGAACTAGTATCCCTAACCGAAAAGGCTCCATCCAGACTTCATCCTTTGTGACGTTTATTATCAGATGAAGAGGAAAGAATAAGAACCAGTAAAAAAATGTATAACCGAGAATATTTAGAACGAGCCCCTTGTGTAACATAAGAGGTAGCAGAATCAGCGCGGTGAGTGTTGTAAAAAAAATATAGGATATGAGTACGTCGAGTGTGAGACAAATAAAATTACCGAGTGAACCAGTGCCTGATGACTCGAAGAACCCCTTTAATAAAAATGTCTGTATTGAGTGACCATATCTTAAGGCGAGGGCATAGAGTAATGCTGCGAAACCAATGTTCACTGCGATATTCCATGGATACTGGCATGCATGCCAATATATTCTGAGCGCTGATTTGCGTAAGAGGTTGATCATTACGGGATAAAATGAGTTCTACGAATCAATGTATTATTCTATTATAGAGATTCAAGTTACATTTTTGATAAGGCGGCATTATTTCTTAAAAACCATCTGTGTCAGATCTGCAATCTTCTTTCCGTATTTTATACAACATTCCAACACATTTTTGTTTGGTGATGCAATAGATAGCGGTCCATAGTGAAAAATGTCAGATTCACCAATGACAATCATACCATGGACCAAGAATGCCTGGAGGATACTCAATATTGTGGTCTCACCACCACCACCCACACAGCCGCTTGAGGTAAAGGCACCGCCTATTTTACCTGACAATTTACCATGGAATTTGACACTTCTATCGAGTAGTTTCTTCACTTCAGCAGCCATCAGTCCGTAGTATGTGGGAGATCCAAAGATCAATGCTTGGTAGTTTAATAATTCCTCTGGCTTGACTTGATTCACAGCTTTTACATCCGGTTCAGACCCCTGCTGTCTAACGCCCTGAGCAATTGCTTCGGCCATCTTTTTTGTGTTACCAGTCATTGAATGATAGGCAACTAAGATCCTCATAAATTCCTCCTTGTTTCTATTGCAGGAGATACTTTTTTAAAAAGAGAATTTCTGCCTGTCTGCTGAACAACCAGTTCGATTTTTTACCAAAGCCATGTCCTTCGTCTTCGGCAAGAAGATACCAGACATCCACTTCATTTTGACGCACAGCCTCCTTGATCTGTTCTGCCTCGGAGACAGGTACCCTTGGATCATTAAGGCCTTGTACAATGAAGAGTGGTTTAGTGATTTTGTGTGCATTGGTCAATGGAGAAATTTCATTTAAGAATTTCTGCATCTCAGCAATACGTTCATCACCATATTCTGCTCTCCTTAAATCCTGTCGATACTTACCCGTATTTTTTAGGAAGGTAACAAAATTGCTGATTCCCCACTCATCTATGCCGCACCGTAATCGGTCACTATAGTGGGCAAGTGCGGCAAGAACCATATACCCTCCATAGGATCCTCCCATGATTCCAATGCGAGCGGCGTCGAGTTCTGGCTGCTTTTCAATCCACTCTAATAGCGCGCCAATATCCCTTACTGCGTCTTCTCTTCTATATTCGTCATCGAGTGTCATAAACCGTTTACCATACCCTGACGAACCTCTAATACTGGGTGCAATATATGCGATCCCCATTTCGTTTAAGTAAAACTGAATAGTTGTGGAAAAGTATGGGATGTATTGTGACGCAGGACCACCATGACACATGATTAAGACTGGGTAAGGAGGCTGGAATTTCTTTGGCCGGTAATAGAATGCTGGTATCGCACGTGGTTGCCCGTCAACACTGTCAAATGTTTCGTAGTGAAAAACGTGAGGATGGATGAATTGAGTAGTATCAAGTCCAACAACCTCTGAATAGGTCCAGCGGACGAGCTTTTTAGTCTTGAGATTGAGACTATAAACGTCGCTTGGTGACTGAGGTGTGTTGATGACAAAGGCGAGTTGTTCTCCATCAGGTTTGAACTTTAGACCATATATTTGACCTCTCGGTAAACGAACCTGTGTTATCTTCTGCGTTTTCGTGTTCAAAAAATAGAGTGATGTAAAACCATTTTCATTGCTCGTAAAGACAATGGTATCCCCGGAAGGAGAGAGTTCGAAATCTTTAATATCCCATGGAATTGATTGAGTAAGAACATCGATTTTTTTGGAATCTAAATCATAATACAAGAGCTGTTTGAACTCACTGAACTGATCGGAGATCATATAAATTGCCTTATCATCTCTTGACCAACAGGCATTCCCATAAGATATTCTCTCTTCAGTAGGATTGATTTCGTTGATATGTCGTGTTATGAGATCGAGAATGTAGTAATGAGATTCATTTGTCGAGATGTATTCTTCGACGATCAATTTTTGATCGTCGGGTGAAAAATCGACTGCACTCCAATAGCCACCTTTTTCTATTAACGCTTGAAAACTCGTTCTTCCCTCTACTGTGCCAATATAAATATCATAGTCCTTGCCGTTTCTCATCGTACTCGCAAAGGCAAATTTATCTCCTCTATGTGACCAGACGAGTGAACTGTATTTTGATTCTCCGTCAGTCAATAAATGGTAACTGTTTGTTCTGTAGTTATATTTGTAGATTTGGTGAACCTCATTACCAGCTGAGTCTTTAGTAAAGAGGAAAACCGGTTTTTGTGAATCAGGGCAGACAATGCCATAGCCAATCGGCTCAGTAAAATAAGTGAGTTGTTGGCGTGTACCTTTCGGCATCTCCACTCTATGAATCTGTCTGGCATCTTCAAATCGTGTGCTGATTAACATCCCTTGTTCTCCTGGTAGCCAATCGCGAAAGGAAGCACTGCGTACATTTTGATAAGGCGATAATTCTTCAATAAGGGTGTTTGGTATGTCAGGTATATTTTCGATGATTAGATTGCCCTTCCTGTAGGAGTTAATCTCTCCGTAGTGAGGTGAAAAGAAAATAAAGAACAAGATAACAAGGACTATCTTTCTCATTTTATTAATAACAATGCTATGCTGAGAGCGAGGCAATATATACCAAAAAGATGGAATTTTTTATGTACCAATTTTCGTAAGATTTTCAGCGCGATGAGACCGCTTATAAGACTACACAGCATACCAATCAAGAGGCTCGGGTAGTTAGCAATATGTGGGAGTGTACAAAATTCTAAGAGATTAGCACCGAGGACTGCAGGCAAAGATAGTAAGAAAGAGAAGTTAAATGAATCCTTCGGGCTAACCTTTGCAAAGAGACCAGTTGATATGGTAAAACCAGATCGTGAGATACCCGGGAATGTAGCGAACATCTGACTTATGCCGATCAGAATAGCAGTGAAGAACGTGACTTTTCTATTATTTTTCTTGACGGCGTTGGTTAAAAGTAGCACCACGCCTGTAATACCAAGAAGAAGACCGACGAGTCTGATATCCTTGAATGATTGTTCAATTTGGTTTCTTAACAGCAGCACAAAGAGTATGATAGGGATCGTGCCTACAAGAATATTGATAACATAATTGATACTCTCCTTCTCCCCTTTGACAATACCCTTTCCTATATGTAAGATAGGATTGCGAAAAAAAACGACAGTCGCTATAAAAGTGCCGAAGTGCAAGAATGTAGCAAAGACCACTGGTTCGCTAATATCAAAGTATGCTTCAAGGATGGCAAGATGCCCCGAGCTCGATATCGGTAGAAATTCGGTTAGCCCCTGAATAATACCTAAAATAAGTGACTTAATTATCATACGATCATTGCTACTAGTCCTATTGCCATAGAGATTTTCAGCAATCTGCTCAATTTCGTCAAGATATCTTCTCGAGGTGTCTTCAAAAATTGAATGATGATATAAACCAATAAGGGATATGCGCCAATCAAGATGATGAGTAAATACCTTAAGTGTAAGATTCTCATCATGAATGGCAAAGGAAGTAAAATGCAGAGAATACATAATGAAAGCGCACTGATGTTGAGAGATTTTTTCGTACCGAGAAGTATTGGCAGGGAAGCAACGGCATGGCGCCGATCTCCTTTGATATCGATTATGTCCTTTATTATTTCACGTGGCATATGGGCAAAAATAGAAAAGACGAAAGGAAAAATGCAGGCTGGATTTCCTCCTACAATTCCACCAAGAACGAAGCCAAGCCCGGTGATGAATGATACTATTGCATTGCCGAGGATTGTTTTTTTAAAGTGAATATCATACGCAAAGAGCAAGATACACATACCAAGTACGAGTAGAAATGGCGCAAGACCAAGACTGATAGAAAAGAGAATAGCGATGGTGAAGAAAAAGAGTGCCAAAAATTTTGTGATTTTCTTATCAACTTTTCCTGAAGGAAGCGGACGTTCAGGATGGTTTATTTTATCGATTTCAATATCATACAAATCATTAACAATATTACCGAATGCATAGACAACAAAGAGTATCATGCCTGCAAGCAGTAATTGCGGTGAAAAATTAATGTCTCTTCCAATCCAAGCGCCTACGAGCACCGAAGCGAATGCAATGATACAATTAATGGGTCGGATGATCTTTACATAGCCCATGATCTATTGTATTGATATCACGGCTAAAGTCAATGCTTAGCACCGCTGTGAGACGATGTAACTAGCAGTCGTTGAGTTATAATATTGACAGATTAGAATATTTAATTATAATTCATTTAGACAACCATCGACGTGACAGGAGTATACATGAGGATATTGGCTATTGATTATGGTCAGAAAAGGGTGGGCATTGCAATCAGTGACCCGCTCGGTGTCATTTCTCAACCATTAATGACATTAGGAGTGAAATCTCAGAGAGAACTCATTAAACGACTTAAGTTTATTATCGAGGAGAATAATGTGAGACTCGTTCTTGTTGGAAATCCCCTTTCACATAGCGGAAGTTCAACGCGTATGTCAGAAGAGATCGATAGATTTGTGAAGGGTCTTAAAAAATCGATAGTAGTTGAGGTGAAGCTGTGGGATGAACGATTCACCAGCAGATATGCATTACGAGTCTTGAAAGAGAAAGGTATTAAGCAGAGGGGTAAAATTGACCAAGTTGCTGCCTCGCTTATGCTCGAAGAGTATCTTAAATCTCACTCTGGATGTTCAGTATGAAGAAAAAAACAGGGGCGATTCTATTATTGTTTTTAATATTCTTAATTTGGTTGCAACCAATCAATTTTGGTAGTACGGAAGTAACTATACCCGAAGGTGCTCATGCAAGAGAGATAGCAGAACATCTTTCAAATAATTATGTTGTGCGTGACGTAAACGAGTTTCTTTTTTGGTTGAGACTCACTGGGAAAGAAAAGGTCTTAAGATCGGGTACCTATGTATTAGAGAAGTATAAGAATCCTATTTATGTAATCAACAAACTTTCGCATGGGGGAGTATCTGACATTACCATCACAATCCCTGAAGGTCTCTCCATTTATGAAACATCGGGAATGCTTGATCTCCATGGAATTGTTGATAAAGAGAAATTTATCGCGTTGTGCAATGATAAACACTTCGCAGAAAGTCTAGGGCTGACAGCTTCGTCTCTTGAGGGGTACCTTTTTCCTGATACTTATTCTTTTAACACATCACAGAGTGACTCAGATGTTGTGATCACATTCGTCAAAAATGCCTTCAGGCATTTCGAGAAATTGTCATTACATGATGTTGATTCAATCTATAAAATCCTTATTATTGCTTCTCTCGTTGAAAAAGAAGCGAAGATCGAAGAAGAAAGACCACTTATCGCCAAGGTATTCATTAACAGACTCGCGACCCGTCGTCCATTGGAATCATGTGCGACCATATTTTATGTCTTGAAGCAGCATGATTACGAAAGATATCAGAACAAGAGGCAATTAACCGAGAGGGATTTGAAAATTGATTCACCTTACAACACCTATTTGTATTACGGACTGCCACCTGGGCCAATTTGCTCACCAGGTGAGAATTCGATTAAGGCAGTCATGGAACCGGCTGATGTAGAATATCTGTATTTTGTTTCCAGGGGTAATGGTCGACATCACTTTTCACGAACATTTAAAGAACACCTTGCAGCCAAGCAGAGATACGATGTTAAGAAGTGACTTTGAGGAAATTCTAATCCTCGATACTCCATACTACAAAAATCTTAAAGATACATATCGTGATACGGCCAATTTTAAGCGCTATATTCATATACTTAGAAAAATTTCGAACAGTAATGGATTTATCCAAGCGCTCGAAAATAGAGGCGGTAAAGAATTGGTCTACCTCGGAAGAAAGGTCTTCTCATTACAGGAAGAGTTTGTTACTAATTATTTACAGTTTTTATCTGACGAATCGAAGATCAATATATGGGAGCAATTTTTTGAACGCTATAGCAAAAATCTTTTTGAAATCTACGAAAAATTCGTTACCGATGACGGTAATAGAATTCTCATATTTGAGATAGTTAACCGAAAATTGTTGCGTGATCTTCTCACTAAGTATACTACAAGTATATCTTTGGAGAAGAAGATGGTCATTTCTGAGCGTTTTGGTATAGTTGTCAATCAATTGTTTAACTATTTTAAGAACTCATTAGCGAAAAATGTTCCTCTTTTTGATTCGGCGCTCATTGATAGTTATAAAAAGATTCCGCTGTTACCGCGCTGTAACCATAATGACACGATGAAACTGTTGCGCAGTCGTTTTCTCCAGGCTGGTCTGCCAGAACCTCTATTTACAACAATTTCAAAGAATATTATCACAGCTTATTACACCGACACGAAAGGCGAAATCATTGGCTTAATAAATAAGAAAACATATCTGAGCCGGGAGTATATATTCAGTGTATTCAAATCGCATTTCTTTTTTCCTGATGATGATACTCTTTCTGAAATACTAGGGTTAGTCAAGAAGAAGGCTCAGCATGCGATTACGATAATCAGAAAGAAAAAGGAAATTGTTGCTCAAGATATAGTGGAAATTAAACGAAAGAGCAAAGAGACAGCGAGTACAATTAAGAATGAACTCGTTGCTCTTGTGCGAAGCAGTTCATCGGAGGAATCAATAGACACTCTCATTAAAAAACTTCGTCGTCATCTCATTGCAGATACCTATGATCTGAGACGTTTAAGAAACGAATATCAGGAATATTTGAGGAAAGAGAAAGAATTGAACAGCATTTTCAATTTTAAACCGCGTGATTTGCTGGAATTTATTTTTAGAAATGAATTAGATTCTTTTATCATAATGTTTTTTAACAGGGACAAAACTTTCGCCGATGAAGAGTTACAATTGATAGTAAAGGAGGCTATGACCGAGATCAAGCATGACAGAACTGCAATGGAAGTTATGAATAAATATCGAGTCTCTGGGTTTCTAAAAGAGAAATATAACGCAGAAGCAATTAATAGTAAGTTTCACACAATCATAGAAGAAATAATATTACCACTTGTGCAATCATTCCTGTTAGAGGAATTAATTGATTACTATCCAAAATTGTCGGGTGTCGTACCGAGTGAGGGCATTCGCTATCTGGCAGAAGAAGCGCTGTCAAACAAGGTTTCGGTGATTGAAAAAGAAATTGAGATTGCTTGGGAAGATAAATGCCTTTCCGGCTTAAATATCTTGCACTACAAAAACTTAATTTCCACACTCATTTACGATATGAGAGGTTCAACCTTTATGGGGACTAAATTAAGAGATGCCAAAAGAGAAAGTGAGATTAGGAATTTTTTTCAGGAGTCCATGCTTTCTATCATAGAGAAATATGGCGGTGTGCCCATAAAGGATACTGGCGATGGCGGTGTTGTACTTTTTGCAGCAAATTATCGAGATATTAAGAGTAATAAGACACTAGCGCTCGAATCAGGTAGTGTTCTTCCGGCTGTGCGTTGCGGACTTGAGATGATACAAGGAGCCCAAAATTTTGTGCAGGAGAATATAACTAAATATCAAGATTGGTTTCGTGAAGCAGAGAAGCGCAGAATTGATTTTGAAGGAGCAACCTACGCGACATTGCCTCCACAATATCAATCGATTTTTCAAATTGGTATAGGCATCGCCTCAGGAACTTTCCCGAAAGAGATCTATTTAGACAAGAATGCTTATGGGGAGCTTGACCTCGCTGGCATGCTCGTCAGAGAGGCTAACTTCTATTCCAAAGTCAAAGGTAAGGAGAAATCAACAGTGATATGTGATGATGCGACGGTTTATAATATGTTATTGAACGTAAATAAATTTTCGTTCTTGAGCGAAACAGGTTTGAGAACCGATCCCCTATTGCTTGATGTTGAACAAGGATTAGAATATTGGATTAATCAGAAGATATCAAAGCGTGGATTTATTCTCGATTTGTATAAGATCTTCGTAACACAGCTAGGTCAAGAAGTTACTCGCCCCGGTAGTTTAAAGATTTTGTTGGGTGTTTTCGATATTGCGATTGATGAAACCGGCGAAATAAAAGATGAAAAGGGTGGACGCGGTAAGTTCCTTTTTGAGGTTTCTTCAGAGGCTGTGAAATGAATAAATATCTTGTTCGTGACCTTCAAAATTATATTGAAGAAAATAGTCAATACTGTACACTGTTGAAAGAGCGGTTTATTAATGAGGAGAAATATAGACAAAATCTGACAGCGATAAGACAGGGTCTAGCATGTTTGGAGATATCGGATGAATCTACAAAAGTTTTTGAAGACAGAAAATCTTTCATTATTTGGTTAGGACGTCGATTAACGGAATACAAAGGGTACGAGTTACCAATTTACATTGGGCATAAAAAAATGGGCATGCCCATACCTGATGGTTTGGTTGAGAAATGTCCTCCCAAAATCGTAGCTTTAATAGAAAAAGGGAAACGGCATGAATATCTGCATAAGTTTAATAAAGAATTGAAAGAAGTGTCTTTCACGCCAGAGATTTTTCTGATTGTGCATAAAAGCTTTATGTGTACCCGCACTGAAAGTCTTTTGCCGAATTTATTATCCGATATTGAAAGGCTTACCTTTACAAGTGTTGAAAATGCATTTGAAAAAATACCGAAGGCGTATTTCAGTTACTTATCTCAAGGTTCGCTTGCCAAATTGATCAAAAAAATTAGCGCAATTCTTCGTGAATTGAGAAACAAAATGGAGCAGGAACTAAAGGATATTGATCTCTACTCCCTACGACTGAAAGAACAGTTTAATGAACTATACCATGAGGTTGAAAAAGGTCTAAATGATATCATAAAAAATGAAGTAGAGAAGGGAGTTGATATCAACATTATTACTCAAAAGACATCGAGTTTATTTTCACGTTTAGATAGACTTTTTCTTGGAAATATATACCATCTTAAGGATTATGAGAAGCGGCGCGAAGAGATACATCAGTTCATGCAACAGGAAAAAGATTTTAGATACAAGGCAGAAGAGGAAGTTACTGATGCCAGGAAGAAGATCGATGATATCTATAATGAATATATGTTTTTAGAAAAATTCGGCCCCCTTAATAAGGACGAGGACAAGGTCTTCTCAAAAACGTTGACTCAAGAGTTTGAGCAATTACATCGAAAAAAGAGTTCCAGCATTGCTCTGCTGAGCAAATTCGAAACAAGAGGTCTTTTATCCGTCGAACTTGATTTCAACGGTGTAAAGGATGCTTATCATTTATTCATGAAAAATATAATTATTCCACAATACCTTGGTCAAACCTTACTCGAAATAGTCAGCTGTTTTCCTCCAGGCCATGATCAACCTCAAAGACTCGTAACCGACATGGCGAATTTAAAACTTTTATCGCTTGAAGGCAAAAATATCTTAAATGCGCGAGAGAAAAATCTTGACTACTCTAAGAATATTATGCGTTTCACTGAGAAATTTCGTAAGTGTATCACTATTCTCGTTTATGACATCAGAGGTTCTTCCTATATGGGCATCAAGTTACATAATGCGGCTAAGGAGCAAAGGATTAAATACAAGTTTGCCAAGGAAATGGTTGATGTCGTTAAAAAATATGGCGGTTTTCTATTGAAGGACACAGGAGATGGGGGGTTGGTTTGGTTTGCAGAGAATTCGTCATCCTTGTATAATCATCTGTACACTGAATCAGTAACGGGGCGTGGTATAAAACTTCGGTCTTCGATATTTTCGGGAGCAGAATTCGATCTTATTCCTGGAGGTGACGCAGCGAAAAGAGCCTTTCTTTGTGCCCGTGATATGATTCAAAGAGCTGAGGAATTCATCCGTGCTAATTTCATGCATTACCGAGAGTGGTTTGCTGAAGTTGCTGAGCGAACGCTCGAACTCGATGGTATTACCTATGCTCTATTACCGCCCGAGTTTAAGAGTCTTTTCAGAATTGGTATTGGCATCGCCTCTGGTGTGCCCAATAAGGATGTTGTTTTTTCTGCCAACTCATACGGCGATCCAGATTTGGTGGGTCCAATCATTGCAGATGCTCACCTCTATGCTATGGTGCACCAACCAGGACGTTCGATGATTATTGCTGATCTGCCCTCGCTTATCAATATGATTTTTAACATCGAGAATTTCGAGTATTCAACAGCAGAAAAGGATTTTGAACAGTACATCAAAGACGTTGATGATTTGAGGCAAGTTCACCGCGGCTATACATTTACGGATCACAAAATATCAATCGTCCCAAAGGGTATTCACTATTTAGGAGAGCTTCATAAGAGCAAAGCAATTGTCGATGCTAAGGTTTCTGAAATCTGGTTAGATGAGGATTATTTTTACGATCAACACCAAAAGAAAATTAAACTGCTATACGAAATCACTGAGATGTAATGAAGGCATTACTTTACGATATCGACCACCTAAGACTTGCGACATTGGCTCGCACTGTGCAGGGCTTAGGATTAACTTATACTACTGTAGTAAAACTTGATAATATTAGAAAATATATAAAAAAGAAAAAATTTGACTTGCTGATTCTCGACAGTTCGGCAATTAAAAATTTGGACCGCATGAGAAAATTGGATGATGAAATTCCCATCATCATTATAGCTAATAGGGATTCAAGAATCGACTATGAAAGCATTTTCCTGACAGGTGTTGAGGGAATAGTTCTGAGACCTTATCGCATTGATTTGTTGAAGCAAGTTATTGAGAAAGCAATAAAACGTAGGAAGGTTGTTCTCTCTAATCTGAAGGCAGTGGCGTCTTTGAAGCAAAAAATTCAAGAACTTCAGGCGCTCAACGAAATTGGTCAAGCAATAAGTTCTTCTTTGGAACCCAAAAAAATCTTACGGACAATTATGGAAAAGGCTGCGGATCTGATTAAGGCTGAGGGGTGGTCTGTGTTACTTCTCGATAATAACCGGCGGGAGCTTGTTTTTGAAGCCGCGGCCGGCAAGGCAGGAAAAAAGCTTGTCGGAATGAGATTACAAATCGGTCAGGGTGTAGCTGGTTGGGTTGCACAATATGGCCAATCATTGATTGTGCCAGATGTCACAAAAGATCCTCGGTTTTACTCAGGAGTCGATAAGACAACGAAATTCACCACGAAGTCAATTCTATGCGTACCTATGAAGAGTCGGGATAAAATTATAGGAGTGATTGAGGTTGTAAACAAAATCGGTGGTGAGCCATTTAGCCAGGATGACCTTGAGATATTTGAGAATCTTGTTGCCCATATCACCATTGCATTAGAAAACGCGGCTATTTACCGCAAAATGGAGCAGGCGAGTTTGATTGATGATCTTACGCAACTTTACAATAGTCGTTATTGCAATCAATTTCTGGACAAATTTTTTACGAGCCGAAGGTCTAAACAATCTATTGTCTCATTAATATTTCTTGATATAGATTTTTTTAAACTCGTAGATGACAATTTCGGCCATCTTGTTGGAAGCGAAACATTAAGATATGTTGGTGAAAGGCTGAAAAGGGTGGTGAGAAATGATGATGTAGTAGTACGTTATGGGGGAGATGAATATATTGTCATTCTCCCAAACACTGATAAGAAAACAGCGGCAATAATCGCTGAGAGAATAAGGAGGGAGGTGAATAAAGAGCCATTCTATGCCTTCGGCAATAAGAAATTTTCTCTCTCAATTACGTCCGGTGTGGCGACATATCCTGATGATGCAAAGAGTCGGGATGAACTCATTGGTAAAGCAGACAAGGCGATGTACAAAGGAAAACTTTCTGGCAGAGACAAAGTTGTCCTTGCATGATTTCGACACACTATTGAAAAATATCTTTTTTTAAATATAATAACAGTATGGACATCAAAAAACTACCGGTTTCCCAAGTAATGAATCGAGAAGTTACCACAGTTAAACCATCGACGACATTGACAGAATTGATTAAGTTGATGCAGAAGACCAACCAACATATGTTGCCTGTTGTCGATGAAAACAATAATCTTTTGGGTATAGTAAATTACCGAGGCATTCTCAATATCTTCAGACCGTTTTCTAAATCAGTGAGTGAAATTGTCGAGAGGATGCCTTTTGTAGAGAAGGTAGACGATGAAGATTTTGATCTCGATCTCTCGCCGGAAATGGGAACATTAATTGTCGTTGATGATGTTATCAATACTAACTATATGTCTATCAAAGAAACGAGCACGATTCAGGAAGCGCGTCGATTGATGAAACTCCATAACGTCGAAACGCTTCCCGTTGTTTCAGGAAAGAAATTGGCAGGAGTGATAAGTATCTTAGACATTCTTGTTTATGTGTTTAAGGAACACGATATCTTAGAGAAGTGAATTCACTCCTGAGTGCGGGTCTGATCCTCATCTTGGGATTTCTCGGTGCACGTCTGTTAAAGTACGTACGCTTACCAAGCGTGACTGCCTTTCTCATCGTCGGTATTATTATCGGACCCCATATATTAGATCTCGTCACACCAGAAATATTTACTGCATCAGATTTTTTCTCTAATCTAGTTCTCGGCATCATTGCCTTTAGTCTCGGTGAAAACTTTCTCTTGGATAAGATGAGACAAGGCATGAAGCATGTCATGTGGATTTCAATCATTGCTGCGCTTGGCGCCTGGATATTAGTTTCAATTACTCTCATTATCTACTTCGTTTACATAAAACTGCCCATCTACCCTGCACTTGTGCTCGGCGCCGCTGCCTCAGCCACAGCACCTGCAGCAACTGTTTTAGTTGTCAGAGAATATCGTGCAAGTGGTTTTCTGACTGAACTTCTGTTGAAAGTAGTTGCCATTGATGATGCCTGGTGTCTCATCTTCGCTGCCCTCGCCATTGCGTTTGCCAATGCCATGCGTGCAGTAGTGTTTGACATGGCAATAGTCTTTGCCGGTATTGGGGAGATCTTTGGTGCCCTCATTCTTGGTGCCATCCTGGGGTACCTTTCTTCTTTTTTAAGCAGACTTGTGAAGACAACGGAGGAGCTTCTCATACTCATATTGGGTCTTATCCTATTAAACGTTGGGCTATCAGTTGCCCTTAAAATTTCTGTCCTCTTATCCTCGATGACGATGGGGCTCGTCGTTATCAATCTAGCTCGTGAAAATTACAAATTTTTTGAAGTGTTGAGATCAGTCGATGCACCGCTCTACCTCATTTTCTTCATCCTATCTGGCGCTCATTTGGATTTCAGCATTCTCTACAAAATGGGAATTGCTGGCATTCTCTATGTAGTATTCCGTGTAGTTGGAAAGGTATATGGAGCAAAGATTGGTGCGAAGATAAGCAATGCGCCGAAGTCGGCAAGGAACTGGTTGGGATTAGCTTTGACACCGCAGGCTGGTGTTGCCCTTGGTATCGGGCTCGTTGCAAAAGCGACATTCCCTGACTATGGTAACTATATTTTTACCATTATTGCAGCGACCACCGTTGTATTTGAATTAGTTGGACCGCTTCTCACAAAATATAGTCTCATTAAAGCTGGAGAGGTAGTGTCAACTGAATAGTATACTTGGTTTAGCCCTCATCATCCTTGCAGGATATCTCGGCTCAAAACTATTACGAAATATAAGCTTTCCTGCCGTCACAACATACCTCATCCTTGGTATCATTATTGGTCCGCATATTTTAGACATTGTCCCTGATAAGATTATCAACATTTCGGATCTTATTGCGAATTTTGTCTTAGGTATTATCGCATTTTCGCTCGGAGAATATTTCACGCTCAAGGATATGAGGGCAGCTGGAAAACCTATCATTTGGATTTCCATTCTCGAGGCAGGATTTGCATGGATAGTGGTCACCGGTGTCCTGATAATCTATTTTCTGGTACGTGGCATATCAGTCCACCCGGCATTCGTATTGGGTGCAGCAGCGGCTGCGACCGCACCAGCAGCTACGGTGATGATTATTAGAGAATATCGAGCAAGCGGTGTTGTTACCGACGCATTGCTGAGAGTCGTAGCAATCGATGATGCATGGTGTATCGTTTTCTCGGCCTTGGCAATCACACTTGCCAGCGGCTTACAGAGCGGTGTTTTCAATGTTACTATAATCTTGACTGCATTCATTGAGATCCTGGCTTCACTGGCATTTGGCATTGTCTCAGGATTTGGATTTCACTACTTCTCACGGTTGATAAGAAATGCAGAAGAATTGCTCATTACAACGACGGGTTATATTCTGCTCCTGGTGGGACTATCCATTAGATTACATTTGTCGCCGTTACTAACATGTATAGTTGCAGGAATTGTCATTGCCAATATTTCGCAAAACAGAACACTCTTTTTTGGCACATTGCGCAGCATCGATGCAGTGTTTTTTTTGTGCTTCTTTGTGTTGGTCGGCGCAAATCTTGAAATCCATCGTATACCGCAGGTCGGCATAATAGGGCTGTTGTATATTGTCTTCAGGGTTGTGGGTAAGTTTGTTGGTGTCAGACTGGGTGCCTGGAAGAGCCATGCAGATAAGAGAATCGCCAATTATCTTGCCTGGGGTCTTGTCCCTCAAGCCGGTGTTGCACTTGGTGTTGCGCTCAACGCCAAGTTTCTCTATCCTCTATACGGTGAGATGATCTTTACTACAGTAACGGCGACAACAGTAATATATGAGTTGGTCGGTCCACTCTGTGCAAGATACGGTTTAAGGAAAGCGGGTGAAATTTAATATCGGGGCGACCCGATTTGAACGGGCGACCTCCAGCACCCCAAGCTGGCGCGCTAAGCCACTGCGCCACGCCCCGATGTTCAATTATATACAGTCAATCATTGCTGTCAAGATGAGGTATGTGCGTAGTTTATCCAAGGAGTATTTGACGGTATATCATTCGTTACGCAGAACAAAGTAGTGAAGTATAAGGGGAGGAATCTAACGACCTTCAGTCACGTATGTCTCCTGCTCTTCTCAATGCAATTTTCGAAGCAATAGGGCCAATGAGTTCGTGAATAATACTTGCTCCAATAATGACACTGATTATGATATCCGAGAATGCGTTAAAAGTATGTATCTGTTTTATCATTAATGCTAATCCGATGACGATGCCACCCTGAGGAATGAGACCAGCTGCGGCATATTTTCTAATCACTGCAGAAGATTTTGCTAATTGGGCACCAGCCATGGTCCCAGAAAATTTTCCAATCGTCCTGAAAACTACAAATAACAAAACGAGCATATATGAAGTCAACAGGACGGAAAATTTAAGGTGCATGCCACTTATTGTAAAGAAGAGAACGAAGATTAATTCTTCGGTATAACGTTCCAGCATTTTAAATATTTTTTTCCTTTTTGGATTGTAATTAACTACAATAATACCCATTGTCATCGTTGCTAACAGTTCATCAAGACCGATTAGCTTTGCAGCACCGAAACAGAGTGAAAGCAGTGCCAATATGACTACTATAAAGACACCCTCGGTTTCCTTTTTTATAAGCTGAGTGATTATATTAAAAATAAATCCAAAGCCGATTCCTAACAGCAAAGCACCAGCAATTACTGTTAATGGATTTACAAAAGACGAATAAAGACTAAATTCTTTATGGAGGATAAATACCCGAGCTAACGCAATGGCGATACTGTAATTGATAATTCCGAGAGCGTCGTCAAATGCAGCGATACCCATGATTGTGGAGGAAACACTTCCTTGAGCGTTGTATTCATGGATTACCGCTAATGTGGCGGTAGGATCAGTAGGCGATGCTAATGAACCGATCAATAAACTTATGGGAATAAATGTAGCAGCCCACGTGGCACCGGGTAGATGAATAAAGAGAGGTGCTATCACCAGAAACCCAAAAATCACGGAGAGGAATGCGCATTCAGCTTCAAGCACGGTGATGTAAAGTATTCCCTTACCAAGCCTCTTTATATGAGGATAAAAGAGTGTACCACCAACTGAAAAGGTAATAAACGAAAGTGCAATATTGGTAACAAGATCTGTATGGACGATAAAATCCTTGGGTACGATCTTAAATAAACCAGGATTCAATAATATACCTGCCAAAATATAACCGGTGACTTTAGGCAGTTTGATTTTAGATGCTATTTCTCCAAAAATGAAACCTGTGAAAACAATGATACCGACTATTAAAGGAGATTGCATGATGCTTCCATTTGCAGAGTATATTTAATAATGTGTGTACGTCAAGTGTGTTTGAAATACTACAATTTGGCTCTGATAGAGTAGGGAATTGTTCGGTAAATGAGAACAGCTATTGCAGTAATAATTATGAGAAATATCCCTATCGCCCGAATAATAGTAAATGGTGCAAAGCGAATTGAGATTACACCGACTAAAATAGCCGTGAATACAAAGGTTAGATTCACCACAAACTCCTTTGTGGCAAAGATACGTCCCCTAATTCCTTTTAGGACATCTTCCTGGAGTATGGTATCTTGAGCAATACCCACAAAGGAGAAGACCATGCCAGCAACAAATGAGATCACGTAGAGAAAAATTGGAGTCATAAAGAATGGTCCTATGATGAAAAAGAGAGCGAGTAATGCAATGCTGTAGATGATGATGATGCCCCGATTGATCCTCTTTCCAAAAATCCCCATGAGTGCGGCTCCTATGAGCATGCCTACGCCGATAACGCCTCCAAACCAGCCAACACCTGCAGTGCCTAATCCGAACTCCTGTTGAATGAGATAGATGAGTACTGTATAAGCAATTGCCGCCACAAAGGGTAAGACAGAAACAGAGAGCATAACGAATATCACTGCGCGGTCCTCTATTAATAAAATCCCTAATTCTTTTAAATCTTTGAGAAATCGGTTGAATGACTTTTTCAATTCCTTCATGAAGGAAAATTCGAATTTCTTGACTGGCTCAAAGAGTACCTTTGCACCCATACCCAATACTAAGATACCTGCAATGAGATGAGTAGAGGCGTCGATGTAAAAGCCTAATTGCCAGCCAAGCCAGCGTACAAGATAGCCGCCACCAACCATGCCAACAAAGGTTGCGATTCTTGCCAGCATAATAATAAGTGAATTTGCCGGTACGAGTTCGTCGTATTCAACAACATCGGGGACAACAGCATTTTTCGATGCCGTATTGAACAAATCCAAAGAAAAAAAGAGGATAACCAATATCCAGATCGGAAATAAACTATGGGTCAGAGCGACAACACTTGGGGTGAGGAAGATGAGAATGGATTGAATGAAATGGCAACGGAACATTATTGTTTGCTTGTTCCAATGGTCTATGAAAACACCAGCGAATGGTGAGAGAATGACAATCGGCAGAGAAAAAGTAACGGCAAATTGACTGAATGCAGAAATGCGTCCAGGAAACATCACACCAATGAGTGTCACAATAACCATGTGGGTGAGGCGATCACCGAGCTGTGAGATAGTATTCGAGAGCCCTAAAAAAAGGAGACCTCGTTTTTTGAAAAGCTTAAACACAAAACAGTCTATTCATTCTTGAAGTGAAGTCAATATAAGATTGATAATGCTACATATTTACGTATTTTCCGAAATTACTTTGAAGTCTAAAACTGTCCAGTAATTCTCGCTGATAGTACGTGGGTGGCTGAACCGCCTACAGGAATTGAAGATCCATAATTAAATTGTATGTAGAGAAAGGTGAAGAAATTTAGATTAATGCTAGCACTAGGCATAGTGGAGTAGTCAATTTCACCCAAATAATTTTCTTGTATTGCGCCCCCAAGATTTAATGTGATGAATGATTTTGAGCCAAACCTCAACAAGGTTTCTACGTTTGTTTCTATTTCAGAATTTTTCGTAGTAACAGTATTGTAATCATCTTCACTTAAGGAGTAGCTTGTGGTGAATTTTGTACGCAGTACAGAAGACCAGGGTTTGCTCCATTCAACATAAACATCCTGAACAGTCTGTAGTGGATAACCTCGAGAAATTGTCTGCTCCCATGATGCGCTAAATAATCCAAGATTTCCAGGCTCAAATTCAATACTTATCTCATCGTTTACTACGGCTTTTAAATCTGGTACCACATAATAAGCGACACCACTCTTACTTATAGTGCGTTTTCCAACCACAAGAATGTTTGGAGACGGTGTGAATTGTGCAGTTGCGTAATAATTATTGAGATTGCTAGCACTAGAAAGAGAACCATCTTCTAAGAGGCTGAATAGAACGTAAGGTCTCTGAAAGTTCGCTGAGAGGTTCCTCATATATTCTTTAAAATTACTACCTAAACCTAATGAGAAGTTGATAACACTGAAAGGTGAATGCCAGCGTCCAGGCGCAATATTAAGGTTGCTATAGAAATAGTTGTGCAAAGTTAAGTTTTGTACTGTATCGTAATAAAATGATGTAGCTTTAAGGCGATAATTCCCGTTATAGTATAAACCGGGGATGACATCCACATTTAATATGCCACGGATTTCTTCTTCATTCTTTTCCTTCGAATTATTAGAATACGAATTACTGCGTCGGAAGGAAATATCACCCTTCACATGAAACGGTAAGGAAAGCGTGGTATTAATTGTATACTCCATTTCTCTGTCTCTACTGTCATCGTTCGACTCTATAGTGACATTATGGACAACCGAATTCAACTTTATTTGGGATTTTAATAGCTGAAAATTATAGTTTGCATTGATCTGAAGTCGAGTTTTCTTATAATCAGGTTGATTATCCTTACTCAGAAGAACAGAGCCGTTCGGGAGTTTCGGATTAAGGTAATTGAGCCTGCCTTGGGTATACTGGATAATTTTCTGTGTATCTTGTGTATCTAACGAATCGCTTTGATATTCTTTTCTAAATTGGCCATCCGCTCTTACATAAGACAAAAGTTCGATACTTGCAGAAACTGCACCTCTGTGCAGTAACGTGCCGTATTTTTTCTCATTTGTGCCAAAGGACTTAAATCCTTTAGAAAAACCGCTGTACTCTGCATTTATGCTGAGAATCTTATAATTAGCAATCAAAGAGTACGCCTGTGCCCATTCTCTTACACTCTGTATTGCAATCTGGGGAACGAACTTTATGCTTTTTCCCTCCTGTGATTCCGCTTGCACCTTTCCTGATATATGGGCGATTTTGGTATCATCGAAACTAGAAAAACCCGGTGCAATACTGAGGTTGTTACCGATACTGATTTTTGGTTGGACCGAATAAAATTTGTCTTGTCTCTCACTCTCTACGGATGAATACTGTACTTCAATTTCACTAAAATCAGAGACAATATCTTCTTGCAGAAACAGCAAAGTGCCTGATAGGTTGTCAACAAGATAATGAGTGCCACTGGCCATCAATTCGCCGTCTAGGTATACCTTTTCACTACCATTCAGTATTGGGTGATACGTGAGAAAATAAAAGACGGATTGGGAGAGGAATTGTATATCCATAGTGTAAATGTGGAGTGTATCATCATAAACTTCGTTCGGAAACGGCCTTGCCTGAGGGAAGATCATGTACCCCAAATCATGATTGATGAATTCAGCATCTACCTGGTTATCCCCATTATTGTCCAGATTAAATGTACTCAATGGATGAATTTGTCCGAGTGTATCGGATATAATCATAGAGAACGAATTCGGTATAATATTTGGACCGACGTAGTAGACATTCTCGAGTGAGTGGCCCCTTACTGCGCCAGATTGAATAATGATCTCCTGCTCATCTATCAGCAGAACTATGATGTCCGATACTTTTCTCTGGTTGAGAAAATGGATAATGCCTCTTTCATAATCTATAAAGTAGTCGATGCTATTGATTAAGGGGTCGAAGTCACCAGTGATACCTGCAAGCGTAAATCCTCTTCTTGTGTCAACTGTATTAGTTGATAAAAGGGTATCATCGACGAATATCGTGTCAGTACTCCGTTCGACAGGTTGCGCCGTTGAATAAATGTAGTAAAACGTGTTCTTTTGATACGTTGTATCAGAAAGCGAGCACGTTTTTTCAATCGACCTACCGTAAAAGATGTCATTTCTTAACTGCGACTTCAGATACCCACCCTGAAGATCAATGCTATGCTCCTTATATCTTAGTTTTGCATTTGCACCAGAATCAGAGAATTGAGGGATGAGGTCAAATTCATAGTATTCCGTTCTTAGATATCCCCCATTACATCTATATAGAAAATCTTCGTCAAGGCCCCGGTAGCTGAAACCGTACATTTTCTGCGCCTTGTCTGTGTCATCATAATACAGAGAAAACAGTCTATTACTACTGTGCTGTCCGACAAGTCTCAGGTTGATATTTTCATTGTCAGTCGTCGCAAGAGAATCTCGTATTGTATGGGATTGTGAGTAATACGTATTACCCTGCAGTTTTATGTCCATATTCTCTACAAGGTTCATATGACCGCCTGCCTCATCAAGATAAAAAATCTTTCTTCTCTTTGCTGTTGCGGGTTCAAGCTTCTCTACTTGCCAAATAGCTGTTTCGGTATCGAGGAATTCAATATCGTAGTTACTTGTGACAAAAATAAATTTTGTATTTTGATAAACATCAACGAGCGAGTCTATTTCCAATCCCTTACTACGGTTATAAAATTTCCTGCTCCTCTCGTTCCAATTGTATATTATCAGACCGACATCTGTAGCTAAAAAGATATTCTCTCCACTCGTAAAAATTCCTCGAACATTGTTGAGACCTTCGATATCCTCAAGACGGCCCCAGTTATCTGCCCTGGGGTCATAGAGATTGACTGTGCCTTCACTAATTACAAAAAGCGAATCTCCTGAATTTGAGTAGTCACTGATTTTTAGTCCTTCATACGTTGACCAATTGTTATTCGCTTTTTCACGTGCAACAAGTTTATTCTGCGCAGTAAACCACATTCTGCTTGGAGTATCAATGATATAAAAAAAATGATTTGAGGGCGCCCCAGGTACTCTTTCAATTTTTTCAAATCCGCGATTATATCTTAATATAACAGAATCTGTTGCGAACCAGATGTAGTTCTCTTCCGATAGCATATGATTAATCTTGAATTGTGCTACATCTTCCCAAGTTTCTATGTACTTGTCAAACCGCTTCAAACCAAAGGTACCACCTACCCAGACGTACTTATCATCAAAGGCAAGGCCTTGAATTCTGCCAGGTAGTTCGTATGTTTGCCAATCTTTTATCTGCATGTCTGCCGAGGCGAGACCTTTGGGTGTGGCAACCCACAGTATGCCTTCATCGAGACCAATGATGTCAATTTCATTGTCTGGTAATCCGCTTAGGGTAGTTATTCTAATCCACGTTTCTGTGTTACGATCGAAGGCGTAAATACCAAACGGAGTTGTTATGAAAATGAACTCTGATGCATGTATATCTGAACTTCCATCTAAAAAGATCGGTTGTTGATTAATCTGCTTCTGGGAAAGACTAATAAAGAAAAGTAGAAAGGGTATCAACCGCTATTCAACTATAAAACCAGAAGGTATATCTTCTAGTTTATCCTCACAAGCACGGAGTCTTACTTTCTCCTCGGTTATATATGTGCCGGTTTTTTTCCTTTCTTCGCTGATTGAGAAAATCTGAATCGCTGATGCACCTTCAATTGGACAGCGGGCTTCACACAGTCCACAACCTGTGCAGATTCGTTCATCTACAAATGGCCGGAGAAGTGTGCTCTCTCTGACAGTTTCGCTCAGTGAGTTTATCGCATTGTATGGACATGCCTCATCACATATGAGACACACCTTATCCTGTTCCCACGCAATGCAGCGGGAGCGATCAATGACCGCAGTTCCCATTTTAACATACGTCTTTTCTTCCAGTGGGAGATTTCGTATAGCTGATGTTGGACATACCTGCCCACACATATTACAATTCTTTTCACAGCCGCCAATTCGTGACACAAGTCGAGGAGTCCACAAACCATTAATACCTGCTTCCAGAATACATGGCTGGAGGCCATTTGTCGGACAGATCTTCATACACTTGCCACAGTGAATGCAGACATTGAGAAAATCTGGTTCGGGTATCGAACCTGGTGGCCTAATGAGTCGGCCTTCAAGCCTCTGGTAGATAAGACTTCGTGCGAGAGGAACTGCCACAAGGCCAGCTCCGAAGACACTGATGAATTGCCTCCGTGTTATATTATAGGGTGTAAAAGATAGATTAATCCTATAGGATACGACGTTATGCGGGCATTCGTAGTGGCAACGGAGGCAGTCAATACATTCGGCTCCGTCAATTCTTTCCTCTTGGAAATTGATTGCGCTCGTCGGACATATATCTGTACAGACACCACAGCTTTTGCATCCCTGCAGAAAAGAAAATTTGAAAAGAGAAAATTTTGATAAGACAGCAAGGACACCGCCAAGAGGGCAGAGGTTACGACACCAGAACCTCGGTGCAAGAATTCCCAGACCAATAATTGCTGCAAAGACTATAAACGCAAGGATTGTCTCTATGTATACCGCATCCGTTATTATGGCGAAAATGCTTATTAAATACGTGAGGGCAGGATAAAAAACTAAGGTGAGAGAGCGCTCAAAGATCACAAGTGGGTCAAAAAAATGGAGGAAAGAACTACCAATAAGAGCTGAGACAATAAGGAAGAGAAGAATTAAATATTTACCATTCTTAAGGGATAGTTTTATGTCCTTCTTATGATTGCTGATCGTATCGAATATATCTATCGCGGTTCCTAATGGACACACAAAGCCACAAAAAAAGCGGCCAAATATGAGCGTTCCAACGATGAGAAGAACAGAGAGCAACGCAGCAGTGATGATTGTGCGATAGGCAATACTCGTTATAATAAGAACGAGGGGGTCAAAGCGCAGAAAAATATTTTGGGATGTTACTGCAATACCATATCGAGTTTGGATAAAAGAGTAGATAAATAATGAAAGAAAGAAGATTTGAATTATCCACCTCAGTATGAGGTGGTATTTAGTTCTTTTTGCTGTCACCTATTTGGTGTCGTATCGATATGCCCGGCTATACTTCAACTTTCTTTATTGTCATTTTATCAGTATTAATTTCACCGAGCGCCATATCTGAGGCAGCTACCAAATACTTAAGATTAGTGCCAACAAAAGATTTTTTATACCACGGGGTAATACCTACAGTGTAAGAGTCTACTGCGACAATATCGGAACCAGCTATAACGGTGTTCAGTGTAACGGTTTCGCCAGGTCCTCCTGGGCCTCCACTGGTGAGTGCTCTTGTGGCATCAACTATGGTTATATCAGATTTGATGACGGTTGCCAATTCTGCAATTGCCTTGTGTAGATTCATACGGTGTAGATAACCTCGGTTCCAGATGAGCCCCATGAGATTTTTCATACCCAGACTAACACCAGTAGCAGAGTGCGATTTTGCAGTCGGTAGATTGATGAGCTTATCTGCTGTCTGAATTGCCTTAGCAACCTTAATCGACTTCAATTCTTCACCGTGAGGTACTTCGACTTCAGCAAATTGTCTCTCCTTGGTGAGGGGCAAAAGACTCACTTTTTTATCATCAATTATTGCCTCTTCAATTCTGCTCTTCTCGATGCAGAGTGTTGCATCTTGTATGGTATGGTCGAGGATTATCACCTTTGATGCACCCGCATCCAGACAGAGTTGCACGACTTGCTTTACTACCTCAGGGCTTGTTGTTGCGCCACAATCAACATTAGCGGCGAATGAAATATTTGGCTTTATACATACTCTGTCACCCTTATTAATGAATTTTTCAATACCGCCGATTGCATTTACTGCTGCATTAACCAATTTTGATTTTTCACCGTGTGCTACGCCAATAAGAGGACCGTTAATTACTTTCTGTTCACCACTCAAAAGTGGCTTAGGCAATAGGGTGACAACAAAGGCACCTGCGCTTAACTTTAGAAATTTTCTTCTCGTTATCCTATTCATATCTATTAAACTCCCTACCTATTCACCGATTGCTCCGGATACATTTAAAGCGAATAGTTTTGCTACATTCAGTCCTGCTGGAGTCTTTTCTTCATAGATAGTAATCCACACATAAAATCTATCCCCCCAGAATTCGATGTTATAATCGAAGAGGAGCCTTTCGTCGATTCGAGCCTCAACGCCAGCATGGCCTTCTTCAGTCCAAGGTGTTTCAGCACCTGATTCTACTCGACTATCATGATACACGTTTTTCGCATTCGTTGTATCGCCCATGTCAAAGATTCTCAACTCTAGGTTTCTTGATACACCCGAAACTTCCCCTTGATAATCTTGAAAAGCGCACTTAACGAAACCATTCTCAACGTAAATCACAGCTTCGCCGTTAATTAAGTAATATAATTGTGTTTCGTTTTCAGCAATGCGCATTTCTTCAACTCGGGGCCAACCACTGATTTCGTTATCCACCGGTACTAAATCGACCACATCCTTTGGTTCGTTCTGCTCATCTTCTTTTGGACAAGCTACGAGTAGAAAAAGCAATCCGAGTAACAAAGTTTTTTTCACTGTTCCCTCTCGTTGAGTATTGTTACCTTACTAATTCTGGTCTTACTATGGTTGTAGAGCCTGATAAAATAAGTGCCAGTGGAGAGTTTCTCATTGACGGTAAAGTTTACTCGGTGTTTACCTGGAGAGAGATAACCTTTATAGATAGTTGATTCCATTCTTCCAGAACTATTCAGCAAATCAAGATAGACAAAAGATGCGTGAGTAAGAGATAGTACAATTGTGCTCTTTTTACGAAATGGGTTTGGCATCACCTGCAATGCTCCATCTGTAGGTTCTATTTTTTTGGACTCTGTAATACCTGTAGGATTGTTGATCTTAATTAGATTGATGTCGGTTGTGCCAAGATTGTAAGGCGATTGCTCGGCAGTTTGAATGTGATACACTGGCCACTGTATGGGACTCCAACCATGTACACCACGTTCTTCATTTATAATATTCCAACCTTGATAGTCACAAGCAACGGTATCGAGACTCATGATTACCTTCTTGGGATTACAATCAGCAGAACCACCGGGTCCATAAAGAATCGAACCGAAGAGGGAATCAACAACAAATATTTTTTGTATATTATAGGGTGTTATAACATCTCGAATCTGTTGATTGAGTGAAGGAATCCCTGGATTGACGTAATTATTGTGCGACGGTACTGGGCTTACTGAGCCATAATGATTTTTCATAGTTAGAGTTACTTGAGCCTGGTTATGATTCTTGAGCACTGCCACATTAATGAGATAGTCACTCATTTGGCTTAGTATACGACTCGGCTCTGTAGGTCCTCCTGGTACATCGAGCGGGCAGGTACTGTCGTAACCAACTCCAGAATGGTTTGTGCCAAAGCAGCGTACCGTATCAGGGTCATTACCATCGTAGAGTGTGTATCCAGCGTAGGATAGCTCGCCATCGGTTCTGTCCCAGATTATAATATTGTTCCTTCGATAATTTCTATCCCCGAATTCCATCTGGCTCAAGCCATTGACGATACAGTTGACAAATTCAGGATGAGTTGCTACGTACCTGTTTATACAATTTACCTTTATACCTATTATGCTGTTTTCAGTTACACTCGGCAAGATGGATTTCCATGCATCACCGACATTGGAAATACCGGTCAGTGTTTTTATAGATTCATCCATCATCACCTGCACTACAGATTCATTGATAGTGCTTCCGGATGTTGCGTTTTCATCAAAGCACTGTACCACATTACTGGCACGATGATTATTAAATGGTAATGCAGACGGGAGTTTTGGTTTTGCGATTATGCCAATTGTTCCCACCCCAAGATATTTTAGAAACTCACGGCGTGAGATATCTTTCATAAACACCCCCTGATGCCATTTTTATTATTATACTGAAGACCCATAAAATGTCAACAGTAAATCGGCTTATAGGTTATGCTCTCCGAACGAGCTAACTATAATTTAACGGATCGTACTCTTCGAATTATTGAATAAACACTGTAGCCGATGATACAGGCGGCCACAATCCAAAACCAGAATGGGAGGTTGTTGCCGAAGATGGCGACATAGGTGAATGGTAAAATCATTATGATACCGAGTATAATACTAAATGCTCTCACTTGATTGAAATTGCTTCTTTTTAGTCCCGTGATTACCTTATATACGGAAAACCAAAACGGGATAACTCCGGCAAAATATATGATAGCGAAGATAACAGGATTGACGCCATAATTTGCTTCAATTTCAATGAGCCAGCGTCTCAGATAGTCAATCATAGAAGTTATTTAAAAAATGATTTGTTTAAACACCAAAAATTTTGAAAGACACTCGAGTCGCTCAAGTCTGAAACGGGCGTCACAGAGGTTAGTGCCAAGAGTTACTGCTCCGTACCGGCGAATAACCGCAATATCATTCTTTTTTATCGCTTCAGATACAGTCTTGGCGATTTCAGCTGAGCCGGGTTTGATGTTGGGTACAAAATCAACGTCCTTCAAGTGCTTTTCCATATTTGAAAGTGCGCCTGGTTGTATGTCATTCAGATTTGTGAAGAACGGATGAGTGAGGATATCTTATGGTTTGGGCTCACTCTCGCGCAATCCTTTTGCAGTGATGAGAGTGTCTTTGCCTGCTCTTACACTTGTGATGCCATTTGTAGCATATATATAGTTTTATTTCGTATAATATTGCACCGGTCTTGATTATTTCTTGGGCGAGGGCATCTTTTTTCATCCGATATATTCCTGCCCATCCATGTAGGGTCTCAAGACCTCTGGAATTTTAATTCGACCATCTCTTGTCTGATAGTTTTCTAATATTGCGATAAAGACCCTCGGTGTGGCGAGTCCAGAACCATTCATTGTATAGACATAGTCAACATTCCCTTTTGAAGTGCGGTAGCGGATATTAGCCCTTCTTGCTTGATACTGTTCATAGATGCTGACCGAAGAAACCTCAAGCCATTCCTTCATACCAAAGGCATATACCTCAATATCATACGTTTTTGCCGAAGCAAATGTCATGTCGCCTGTACATAAAACCATGATTCGATACGGAAGTCCGAGTAATTTCACCGCGTTTTCTGCATCATTCATTAATTTTTCAAACTCATCATATCCGTTTTCAGGTTTTGTGTATTTGACGAGTTCTACTTTGTTGAATTGGTGGACTCGTTTTATGCCGCGGACCTCTTTGCCATAAGAACCAGCTTCTCTCCGGAAACAGGGCGTATACGCTACATAATAGATTGGGAGTTTTTTATCTGGAATAATTTCATCACGGTGAATATTGGTTAATTGTACCTCTGCAGTTGGGGACAAATAGAGGTCATCGCTACATTTGTACATATCACTTTCAAGTTTTGGAAGCTGTCCTGTTCCGTAGAGGCAGTTGCTGGGATTCAACACCGGTGGAAATATTTCGACGTATCCATGTTCTTTTGTATGGAGGTCAAGGAAAAAATTTATTAATGCTCTTTCCAATTGCGCACCACGTCCTTTATAGAGAATAAAGCGAGAACCAGAGATCTTTGGCGCCCGCTTGATATCCAGAATATCCAAGGCCTCTGCAATTTCCCAGTGCGCAAGCACATTGAAATCTTGCCGGGGTGGTTGTTTTAGTCCCCGAATATATTGATTTTTCTCACTCCCCTTACCCACAGGAACTGATTCATGTGGAATGTTGGGTATCCATTGTACCTCTTGTGAGAATTTTTCTTCAATGATTCTTTGTGTCTTTTCCAAATCCTTAATTGTATTCGAAATATCCTTGGCTTTTTGCATGAGTTTTTCAGGATGCCTTCCCTGCTGTTTCAACTTCCCGACTTTTTCAGACAGATCGTTGCGTTCTTTTTTCAAGTTTTGAATTTTAGTCATCCCGGCACGTCTCTTTTTGTCTAATGCAATAATTTTTTCTAAATCGACATTTTCGCCACGATCGGTAATTGCATGGCGGATGATTTGACTATTTTCTTTTAGTAGTTTGCAATCGATCATCTGTGTATTATATTCTATTTTTGTAACAAGTCAACAGGACAAGGGAGAAATTGATTGATTTTTATCATTGTCTTGCAATCATTGACATAACACCATATTTCGCTACAATAGACTATGCAGTTGAAATATGGTAATGATCTTATTCATGTTGAAATTTCGAAGGAAAATATACTAGGGGAATTGAAGCTCGAGAAGAGTACTCTCAGACCTTTAGATGCATTGCTTAAAGAGAGCGTGCTCAATCCTGTTGGTAAACCCCGTTTAGTCGATTTACTGCGCAAAAATCGACCACATGATGTAGTCATTATCGTCTCTGATGGCAGTCGCTCAATTACAAACTACGCAAGGATCCTGAAATTTTTAGTGAGTGAAATTGTCGATGCGGGTATCGATGAGAAAAACATAGAATTTGTTATTGCACTGGGAACTCACCGAAGACATACAGTTGAAGAAAACAAATCATTATACGAAGATCTGGTCGCGGACTTCCGTTTTTCTCACCATGACTGTCACAATAATGTTGTTTCAATAGGAAGGACAAGTACTGGATTAGAGGTACAGGTGAATAAAAGGGTCAAAAATGCAGATTTTGTAGTTGCTACAGGTAAAATCAATTCTCATTATCTGGCAGGTTTCTCAGGAGGAAGAAAGGCAATCTTGCCAGGCATTTCTTCGTATACGACGATAAGGAACAATCATTGTAAACTGAGACGTGATGGTGTTGCGCTCGGTGCGATCAATAAGAATATTGTTGCTCAAGAGATGGATGAAGCCTCGCGCCTCTTCGGAGTTGACTATCTGCTCAACGTGGTGGAGACACCGGAGAATGAGACCGCTCAAATCTTTTGCGGTGATGCTGTGTTTGCGTTTGAGCAAGGACTTGGTTTTTTTAGATCTATGCGTTCCTTAGTACTTTCACAAAAGGCAGATTGTGCTTTTATTTCTTCCGGTGGTTATCCAAAGGACAAAACATTCTACCTTAGCCACAAATCTCTCAATAGTGCGATTAATATAGTCAAGAAAGGAGGGTCTCTTATTCTTATTAGCCAATGTCGTGAAGGAGTTGGAAATGATAAATTTCTGCGCTATATGCTTGATAGAAATCTCGCTGGGCTTTTGAGCTATCCTGAGAAAAAAATTGAAGTTGGTGGGCATCGTGCATTTGCAACAGCAAAGATATTGCAGGATTATAAAGTCTACGTACTTTCTGATTTGACATCTAAAGAACTAAGCCAGATGAATTTTATTCCAATCAAGGATGTAAACGAAGCAATTAATCATATAAAAAAAGATTACGGCGATAAATTTACTGCCTATATAGTACCTGACGGCACATCAATATTGCCTATAGTAAATGGCACTTTTAAATCGTGAGCACCGGAAGACGATTTAAGATTGTTGAAGAGAATCAATGAAAGGAGGCCACTATGATGCAGGTGTTGAGAAAAAAGACTAGGTATGTCTTGTTTATAGCGCTTGCGGGTTTTGCGCTTTTGATATTCTTCCAGTGGGGCCTAAATATTACCGGCATAAGACAAGAGCAAGAAGAGAATATTGCAAAGGTTGACGGTATCCCCGTATCTTATACTGAGTATGTGAAATATGCACAACTAAAGGAGCGAGAATATGGAGGAGTCTCTCGAGATGAGATGTGGTATTCGATGATCGAAGAGATAGTCTGGAGTAGTCTCTTAAAGAAGGAGAAAATGACTGTAAGTGACGCAGAAGTATGGGCTGTTATCAGAAATAACCCTCCTCGAGAAATCTATGAATCTGAGTTTATGAAAGATGAGAATGGTGAATTTGATTTCAATAAATATTATGAGCTATTAAAAGCACCACAAAGTCGCCCTTGGCTACTGGATTACGAATATAATTTACGCCGACAGATTCCGCGGGAAAAACTTCGGGCGTTGATGTCAAGTTTTGGTTGGGTTTCACCGTTTGAGGATAGTATGCTTATCGCGACACAGACGGTCGAATACAATGTATCATATCTCAGTTTGCCTCTCTATCGTGCGCGGGGTCTACTGGAAATATCAGACCAGGAGATGAGCGAATACTACGCCAACAATGTGGAAGAGTTTACACAGCCAGAACTGAAGATACTAAAATACGTCTTTTTCGAGAGGAAACCATCTGCTTACGATACCTTAGAATCAAGAGAGCGCATCGAAGATTTTGTTGATAGAGTCAAGGATGGGGAAGATTTTTTTGAGCTCGCTCAAGAGGTATCTGATGATACAAGTGTTGTTGTCAATTTTGCGAGCGAGGCAGAGCTCAAGCCCTATCTCGTTGCTGTGTACAAGGGACTGAAGAACGGCGAGATATCCGACATCATACAGACCACCGAGGGTTTTGAGATTATAAAAAAAGTGAGCACGGGCTCAATATATAAAGTTGCGACAAGAATCGAGGTTTCACCGACAACGAGAGGGGAGATCTATGATAAAATTATGTCTTTCAAGGAGATCGCACGAGAATGGGGTTTTGACTCCGCTGCTGTGGATTTTGGGCTTACGGTACGTAAAACCTATCCGTTGAGTAGTGGTAATGTCACATTCCCTGTGCGCAACCAAGAATTTCTGGGGAAGTTCGTCGCAGATGTTAAAACGGGGGAGATTGGTGGTCCATTTAGCAGTTTTGGTGGCTATTATCTCTTTGCACTCGATTCCATTATTCCAGAGACACGCCCTCAATTCGTAAACATTATGCAACAGATTAGGGAACGAATTGAGAGAAAGAAGGTGAGGGAGGTAATCGAACAGAAGCTTGACGAATACTACGATAGATTAGTTGGCGGAGTGACAATGGAAAATATTGCATCTGAAGACACAATCGTAACTTTCCATGAGAGTGATGCAATGACTTTAGGACAGTTACAGATGACACTCGGTGCTGAATTTGCAGGGATGGTTGCGACCTTAGAATCTGGTCAATTCTCTTCGCCGCTCGTGACGGATTGGGGTGGTTATATCGTCAGGTGTGATACGAAGACCATAGAGCCCTTTGATTCAACAATGGTTGCTGCACTGCAGGTAAAAAGGCAGGGGCGTCTGCGTATGCTCTCAGACGATATTTTCACTCCGAAGAAACTCGAGGATAATAGGGACCTGTTTTTTGAATAAAATATTGCAGTGCAGTATCGTCCAGCCCATCTCCGATGGGCGCGGACTCGCAGTATCGCCTCACTTCTCGACAAGCCTCGAAGTAGTCTCGCAGGAAACGCAGCATCTTCCCGTCCTTTATAAACGACAGGATGCGCAGACTATTCAAGGATATACCCTAACAGCCCCTTCCCGATTTCTACATCAGGAATTGCCTTTATTCTGATTTTGAAATCGTAGCGCCACGAATCTCCTAATTGACTGAAATTGAGTATTGCCTCCCAGCAGTGTAAATCTCGATTTAGACTGAAACCATAATCAACTAACTTCTTTTCCTGCCAATCATATCGTGCTGAGTAAGAGATAGACCAATTACGCGTTGGCTTTATATTGCCACTAAACCATATTTGATAAACACCGTCCTTTGTGTAGCTTTGATTTAAGTTTAATGAGAAAAATTCACTTTTTAGGGATGTCGTATTTGTTATGGTGTAGGTATACTCTCTTGTATAGGGATCGATCGATCCGTCGAGCTCTGATGCAAATCCTGCTATTGGCGTGGGAAAGGGGTTGAAGGGAAGTTCGAGAGAGAATGATACCTTCGATAAAGAATCTGATATTAAATTGTAGCCACTATTTAAGTTAACCTGTGCAATAGTTTTTTTCTCTCGTTCTTCGCCAATCTTTACTTCGAATATCTGATCGATACCAAATCCTACCATGCTTCTACGAGAAAACGTTGGGATTCCGTCTACTGTGGGAAATCTACCGAACGTGAAATCCGGCGTGTATGAGTAAGATAGTTTAGGGAGTACCTTATGGAGTATACCATGTATGCCCAAGAGTTCTACATTGAAGACTCGATAAAAATTTGTGCTTGCGGTAACCCCAAAGGAATAACCCAATCGTGCAGGTAGTTTATCCCCTGCAGTATCTTGGTCGAAGATGGCAAGATCAAGGTCTGCTCTCGGTGAGATAGTAAACAGATTAAAGACACTTCGCTGCATAGATGGTGCCGTATGCAGATTAGCCCCAGTTACTTCTTGCGATTCTTGCTCATCCACCAATCGAGTTCGGTTGATGTGTCCTGAGAGAGAATAGTTTATGGATGACAACAATAATTTCGATGGTACGCTTAGTGTGTAAAAAGGAAACTTCTCAAGGATACTCGTCGTTGCGGTATCAGCAAATTTCTCTACTCTTTCGTAGGAGAGGCTATTTTTGAATCCCGCGATATCTCGGCTGATGTTTGCCTGTGAAGTGATTTCCTTTTGTAGCTGGAGTAGTGTTGTTTCAGCATAATCCTGTTGATAGGTATTATCACTCAGATAGTTTATATCGAAATTGAAACTTGAACCAAAGAGAAAATAATCGGAATTATTCCTCGCCTCGAGATTATATCGCTCACGCTTCGTTTCACTATCTCTGATATATGAGCCATAAACATTACCTTTTGAAAATGGTGCGAAATTCCAGACTCCTCCAATATGTGGCATTATGCCCTTTTTTTCCATTGCATCAATCTGGAGTGTAATATCGGCGTAATCTGAAATCACAAGATAGTAGGCGAATCCTTTAATATATTTTCCAAATGTACGAGAATTACCTACGCGAAAAGGCAGAAGGCCTGATTTTCTTTTTGAGGAAATAGGCACAAACCAGAACGGTGCAGCAGCAACTGGGAAACCTTGGATGTAAAGAAATATCGGCCGCGCGATGACCATGTCGCCAAGATAAACTTTCATCTTTGGTGAGTAGAAATAGTAATGCGGCGGCGTATCACTGCAGGTTGTATATTTCCCAGAATAGGCATTTACGGTGTGCTCATCAATCCAGTAAATATCTCTTCCTTCAAGAAATCCCTTCTCGATCTGAGTTTTACCATTGGTCATGACTGCTTTTCTATTTTCAACATTGTAACGGAGATAATCACCTTTAATAGAATCATCAATCTGCCTAAGATTACATTCACCGAATGCCTCAAGTTGGTTATTATTAATATGATAATAGGCACTGTCACTTAATAGTGTAATATCCTTATAGATTATAGAAGATGAATCTTTTAATATAATGATTGATTTCTCAAGGTCGTAAATAATATTTTTGGCTGTATAATGAACGACGTTTGCAGAATCGCTTAGTAGTGTATCATTGGGAGATTCCAGTCCTCGCTCCTGTGACAGGATGAGGAGCACGAAAAGGATCATTCCTTCAACATTTCTTTGTAGCTATCCAAGACAACTTTATAATACTTTAATGCCTTGTCTTCGTCACCCAAGGTTCGATAAATGTCGGCCAAACCTTCGTTGATGGCAACAATAGTATCTAAATCTGCAACAGCCCTTTGACGCTGACAGAGTTCAAGGGCTTGTGTGTAGTAATGTATACCTGATTCATGCCCACCTTTTTTTATTGCAAGCCGTGCAGATTTCATCAAGTATTCGAGTGCCTTTTTGTAATTTTCCGCTTGCAGATAGTGAAATGCTGCTTGCTCTTCAAATCCCTGAATACGACGGTAATAATCAGCGAGATGCACATGTCGGTCTTTTTTGTCTGGGATAAGATTATATATTTGATTATGGAGAAGTGCCGATGCGAAAATATAATTATTGAAATATCTCTCTAAATATTTTCTTTCTACGAGATAGTCAAATAGATATAAATGTTTTTTTTCTAGAGGCAATTCATCTGAGCATATATCGACACCAGCAATTGCAAGGCTAAACAGAAATTCTCTTCTACTTCCTTCCAAGAGTTCAACTCTTCTTTTTATTATGGTAGTTTCGTCATGAAAGGGCAGGCTAAAATGCGTGAGCGCAGCTTCACCACTATACTGGTTATAGAGATAGTGCATCTTTTCTTCTTTATAGAGTTGAAGATACTGGGTGACATGAAAAGGGGTTGTGGGAGGTAGATCTATTTTTTCACCGGTCACCTTTTCAATGAGAGTCTCGAGTTGTTTTATGTCAATACTTCTTAACTCAAATTCTTTTAGTCCAGAGATGTTGACTTGAGGCACAGAAGAAGAGAAAATGAAGCAAATGTTTTCGTCGGCGAGCTTTTCCATGAGGTGTTGCATAAAATTGACTGAAGATGCATCCATATTTTCAACGTCTTCTATGATTATGACTACAGGTTGATTCCATGAAATACGCTTTACAGCTTCTGCGACGCTCTCGGTAATGATTTCGACCTTCTTTTTTAGTTCCACCTTTTCCAAAATTGATTCTTCTTCGCACAAACCCAAAAAATCAAGGATGGCGAGATACGATGTTCCGATGTCCACCATTTCCAGCTCTCTCAATTTCTGTTCGATCGTTTTCTGCTTTTCTTCAATACTTCTCATGACGTGAACTCCTAAGATTTGGGTAGCTATATCAGTTATTGGCTTGAGTGTTCGGCCCAAGCTGTAGGAAGGACAAAATGTTCGGTAGATTTCTTTATTATTCCAGTCAGCAGTCACTTGATTGAGGAAAACTGTTTTGCCACTTCCTTTATAGCCTACTACAAGAACTGCGTTCGAAACCCTCAGGAGATTTTGCAGAGCATCAGCTTCATGCTCTCGATATATAGTTAATTCCTCATGTCTCTGTTTGGGAAATTTCATTTCGCCAACCGATTGCTCGATTTGATATACAAGAATTTGACTAGACATGCCTTCGATCGAAAGCATACCGAGAGATGTAATATCAAAACTTTCAATTACCTGCTGCTCTATTTCTTCAGAAATGAGCACTTCTCCTAATTTAGCGATCTTCGCAAGTCCCTTGGCAAGTCCTATGTACTGGGAAAATCCGAACCGTGCTTCAGGATACGCCTCCCTCAATTTTAGAATGCATGATAGTATATTTATGTCCTTACTTTGACCAACGATGAGATCCTTCTCTGCCTCGACGCTTTGATCAGAGAATTTATCTATTGTCTGGATGAGTCCATAGAATTTCTCTTTCGATAAATTACGGATGAAGATACTAAAAAAATAATCCATATTTAGGACAATTGATTACTGGTATGATTCATATTCTAAATGGTTTAGTAATGAGTGTCCTAATAGGATAAAACTTAAATTCTTCGTTTGTATTCATAGTGGCAACCATTATGTCCGGAGCAAATTCACTGAGAACCTGCAGACATGCCCCACAGGGAGTGATAAAATCAACCTGTGGTGAATATAAGAGGAGTAAACGAAACTTCTGTTCACCCTCTGAGACTGCCTTGAACAGAGCAATTCTTTCGGCACACATGGTAAGTGAATAGGAACTGTTTTCTATGTTCACACCAGTATAAATCTTGCCATTACTACAATATAATGCTGCGCCAACCGCAATGTGAGAATACGGCGCATAAGAGGATTTTATGACCTTCTTAACCGTGCGAATGAGTGTCTTTGACAATCCCTTTTTACCGGACGCAGTCATCAAGGAAATCTTGGCCATTTTTGACTCCATTTAAATTCAAATATCGTGCAATAGTCTTCGCCAGATCAGAGAAGGTTTTCCGTGTTCCTAAATTTCTCCCGTTATATTGAGAGGTTAATGCTAGAATAGGGACATACTCTCGTGAATGATCGGTAGATGGTGTTGTCGGGTCATTACCATGATCTGCTGTAATGAAGAGTATATCATTTTTTCTGACCTTTTTCACGATTTTTTCTATCTCTGAATCAATTTCGATCAATCCATTCTTAAAACCCTCAACATCATTACGATGCCCCCAGTCCATATCAAACTGTACGAAATTAGCAATGATCAGCCCATCGTTAATTGCCTCCATTGCCTGGAGCACCAATGCAACGCATTCTAGATCATTTACTGAATGGTATGATTTCGTATAACCACGATGGCCGAACAGCTCATCGATCTTACCGATTGCTATGACATTGTATCCTTTATCTTTTGCAATATCTAAGAGTGTCGGCTCTGGTGGAGGCAAGGAATAGTCACGCCGGTCTTTCGTACGATAGAAGCGAGGAGACCGTCCTGCAAATGGACGGGCAATCACCCGAGCGACACCGTGTTCTCCTTGTAGGAGCTCACGCGCGGTCTTACAGAATTCATAGAGCGTATCGAGGCTAAAAACATCAACATGGCATGCTATTTGGAAGACACTGTCCGCAGAGGTGTAGACGATCGGTCTCTTGGTTTTTATGTGTTCATCTCCGAGTTTTGCAATAATCTCAGTGCCAGATGCTGGAATATTTCCGAGAATCCTATGGTGTATCTTCGATTCAAATTTATTTATGATTTCTTCCGGGAATCCCTTGGAGTATATCGGAAAAGGTTTTTCAAGTATCAGTCCGAATAATTCCCAATGGCCGGATGTTGAATCCTTTCCCGGTGATCTTTCTGCCATTTTTCCAAAATTGGCACGAGAGTTATCCACTCTGTTTACTCCCTCAATACTACTTATGTTACCCAATCCGAGCTCTTCGAGTACAGGGAGTTTTATACCACCACAGGAGTGGGCTAAATTAGCCAAGGTATTACTTCCTTCATCCCCATATTCAGCAGCATCAGGCAGTTCCCCAATTCCCACGCCATCTAATACGAGCACTATAGCCCTCTTCATGAGAGAAATTATATATAGAATTCTTTATTTGTAAAGACAGACATCCGAAGGGTCTATATGTTCATCCATTGACTAGAACTATTCATGCTGAGTCCTGTAGAGGGAATATTTTCGCATGCTTTTTGTATCTATAAGTAGAAAGGAGTAAACATGAAAGACCACAAGATCATGTACGGGATATATCTGCGCGCTGGAATGTTCTCCAGTATCATTATCTTTATAATGCTTTTTCTCTTCGTCCCCTATGCAGAGCCCGAGCCGTACACGCTGAAGCACGATATCGTGACGATAGTTGAGGAGATCTCTGCTCAGATCGAGAAGTCTGAAGAGCCGCCGCCGGTTGAACGACCCAAGGTTGCGGTCGTGGCGACAAATGAGGTTGCTGAAGATGTGGTCGAGACGATCGGTGAGACTGTATTGATAGAAGATGTGATAAGCACTGAGCCGGCCCACCCAGAGATCGAAGTTGTTGAGTACTATAGGGTGCAGATAAAGCCAAAACCAATATGCATTCCGAAACCTGACTACCCAGAATTGCCACGCCGTGCAGGTATTGAAGGAACAACAGTCGTCAAGGCATTGGTTGACATCGATGGAGGCATTATGGAAGTGAAGATATTGAAGACAAGCGGTAATCAGATGCTCGATGCGTCAGCGCTCGCCGCAGTAATGACGGCACAATTCAGTCCAGCAAAACAGCGGGACAAGCTCGTCCGCGTCTGGATTTCTGTACCTGTTGTATTCAGACTGAATTAGAATAAAGAAAGATACTTGATCGGTTATTCAATAACTCGCTGGAATTCCTGCGGTTTCAATACGTTCATGAGAAACTGATACACTTCTCTATCCTTTGTATCGACTCGATACATTGCCTTTGCTACCTTAATTTTCTCCTCCGCTTGCAATATTCTGAAAGCCGACATCGCTACAGCCCTATCTCCTGGATTTTCCAGTAAATATGTTACATAGAGCGAACGCGCACGTACTGTTTCATTGAGATTTTGGTAGCAAAGTGCCTCAAGGGCGCGGCTGCGCTCAAGCTGGGGAATGCGGTTATGAATTGCTCTGATCTTATCCAATGCACTGCGATAATCTTTGCTGCCTATGGATCTTATGGCACCGTTATAGAGATTCAATAGTGCCAGGTAATTGTGCTCGACCTTTTCTATTACCTCTTTTTGCGGCTCTTCGTCATATTTTATATTGTAGCGGGTACAATCGAAAAATGGGGAGTATTTTACATCTCTGCTTAAGGTCGAGTCCAAGGAATAAATGGCAAAGCTTGTTGTCTGGACAATTTTATGAAAGTGGTGCAGTGAGTCTGGAAAGAATTGGAAGCGGTAGGAAATCCAGTCTGAGTCAAATTCTGTATTGCAGGTCAAATAGCGGTTTGAGTTGAGGGAATGGTCTAAGAAAAATCTTTTGTGATAGAGAATATGCCTGAATTCAAATTTCTGGGCGAGGGAAAACATGCTGTCTTCGGGTTCATAAAATGCATCAACAAAAATCAGTACCCTTTTGCGTGCGATGCTATTCTCATAGACAGGTTGTATCAGGATAGGCCGATTAGTTTTCTCTAACATCATCGCACCAAAATCAATGTCGGTAAGAATTGCCTCATTCTCAGGTATATTTTTACTAACCCATGCGAGCATGTAATGCCATTCATTCCCAAATGCGCCGAATCTCAATCCCCACTCCCTCCTAAATTGTGGAAGGAGACGTTGATACCAAGTGGAAAAGGTAAGCCCTTTATAGACGTCAAGAGAACCGACGACAAGAAATAATATCAGAATCCACTTCTTCTTAGAGTAGAAAAGAAAACCAATACCGAGTATGAGGAAGAAGAAAAAAAAGACCTGAAGTCTGACGATGAGCAGGTAGAGTATGAAAAAGATGATAACAAAGAAAAGTACAGGATAAAAAAAAGGCTTTTGAGTCTTCTCTTTTGCAGAAATGAGAGACAGAATAAAGATGAGCGGATATATGCCGAAGGCGAAGACAGAAGTAACTATCCCAGGGCTCGCAAATGGTCCCATCCATATCAGGCGAGCATCAGTCGGTAGAAGATATGGATCCGAAGGTTTCTGCAAAAGAAAATACATTTTGTACATTATTGTTTGAAAAACATGGCCGTATCTTTCTGCATACCCAATAACGTGATTGAAGCCAATAGCAAGAACAATGAAGACAATAAAAACTAACAATTCCTGCCATTTCTTGCCAAATCTTTCTACAAGTATGAGATAAAAAATGAGAGCGTAGATTGAAAAACTCTGTGGCGATAAAATAAAGAATTTTTTCACAAGCGGAGGCCAAATACACGATAAGATAAAAACCGGCACGAAAAATGTCACAATATCATGCCACCTCAATTCGATTTCTGGTTTCAATATCGTGTATAACACAATGAACACTACCACCACAGCATAAAAAAATTGTGACATATGCCAGATAATTAATCCTATGCCAAAGGCACTTCCACCCAAAAACAAATGCCCTCTAGTCCGATTACCGAGAGCTTTAAAAAGAAATAGGCAACCAAGGAATAAAAAGGGCAAGGCGAATTCTTCCCTTAGATAATTTCCAACTACTCTCCAATATGCTGGAGGTCCAACTGCGTACATGAAAGTCAGAACCCATGCCCATAAATCCTTTCTGAATAAATATTTGGCAAAGAAGTAGAATACAAAAACGGTGAGTGAAGAAAATAGTATTATAAAGACTCGTGTATAGGAAAAGAAATCTCCAATCTTCAGCACCCGATAAGACAATCCGATAATTGCATCCATTGTTGGATGAATAAGATCCCATGGAGATATTCCTTCTGGATGTAATATCTTTTTGTCTGGATCGGGCAGCTGCCCCTCTTCAGCAAATATCCTTGCATAGCGGTATCTTAATGCAGCATCAGAGTAAAATTCTGTTTTCATAGGGAAATTTATCAATTTTATGAGAACATTGAGGATAAAGAGAACAACAGGAATAATATACGATATTCTTTTCACTATTTAACGCGTCCTTCTGTAGATAGCATTTTCAATGCCTTCTTGGCACCACTATGTGCCTCATCAATCTCGAGCACCAGTCTCCAGAGTGATTCTGCCTCTGCAATACTGCTGCGTTTATAATAGATGAGTCCAGTGTGATATAGCGGTGATGTATATTCTGGGTTTCTCTTGAGGGCATAGCCATATAGTCTTAAGGCATCATCATAAAGTCCTCGCTGGAGGTAGACATTGCCGAGATTATTATATACAACTGAAGAAGATGAGTCTGCTTCTATCGCCTTATTATAGTAGAATTCTGCCTTTTCCAAATCTCTCCTCTGTATAAATAGGTTACCAAGGTTTATGTATGGTTCCGCAAAATGGCTATCCAGGTCTATTGCCTTTAAGAATTCCTCTTCTGCTTCGTGTATTCGACCGACTGATTTTAATATAAGCCCTCGAAGATTATGTGATTCAGAAAACAGAGGGTCATGTCTCATTGAGGTCTCTACTGTGCGCAGGGCCAAAGCACATTGATTCTGTGAAAAATATGTTTCAGCGACTTGAAATTCTGTGAGATATTGATTAGGGTCTGTTATACGATAAAAGTTTGCATTGAAAACAAGAGAAGAACTGAGAAATATTGTCAATGACAAGAGGAGTCGTTTTTTGTCTCTTTCCCTGAATAAACGGGAAATGCCATAGGCTGCAAAGACGATGAGTATCGGTATGATCGGCATACGATATCTTGCATTAACGAAGAAAAGAATAAAAGAAGCAGAATAGCAAATGATAAATAAGAGCAGATGAAAAAGTTTATGCCATTGGTTGCATGTGTAGTATAATCCAACCAGTGACAGGGGAAATAATATGCCAAATGGGAATTGGAGAAAAGGGATTTTAAATAAGATAAATTTTAGAAAGCTGTAGTTTGTGCTATAATAGATATCCCTCTCAGACGATATTTCAAAGCCACCAAAAAAGAGGTAGAATTTCTTAATGAAAAGTCTCAATGCCTTAATTGGATTGTGAAATATGAAGTGTGCGCCTTTCTTATAACAGATGAGATCAAGTTCTGAGAGCGTAACTGCATGATCAACTTCCTGCTCTATATTTTGTTTTAAATCAAGATATGCATTGTACCAATCTCTCTTTTTAGAGCCTGGAGGAATTCCGGTTATACCATCAGCATCGGGATTGTTCCCAATGTAAAAATTGACTCCACCCTGCCAAGAAATGAGTATAGGTTCCTTGAGAATCATAGTATTTCTCAGTGTAACTGGGATTATTATCAATAGCGAACCGCCCCAGAAGAGAAATAGATATTTCAGAACTAGTTTTTTGTATCTTATCAATAAAAATAAAGGAAAAAATAGAATAAAAATCAGAATGTTCTGTCTGGTGATTGCGGCAAGACCAAAGACGATGCCGGCCAATAGTGTTTTTCTGGTACTATCTGCATGGAGGAGATATAATCCAATAAGGATGAGAAAAATCAGAAAGGTTGGTATCAACACTTCCCCATCATAGAAAATGAGCAGTGGATAGGCCATTGCAATGAAGCCAGCAATGTATGACACGGTTCTGTTGAAATAGTGGTGCGCCAGAATGTAGACGAGTACAACATTTACTGCTCCCAGAAGTGCTTGAACAATTCTCATCACGAGTAAATTTGTTCCGAATAGTGCATACACGCCAGCAATAAAATATTGGTAGAGTGGCGCATGATAAAATGGTTTAATGCCAATAATCCCCTCCTTGAGAACCGAGATCGCAAGTTGATGATACTGCAAAACGTCGGAAAACGGATGATAGAAAAACGGATCATTTCTCTGCATCTGGAAGATATAGAAGATACGTAAACCTGCGGCAAGGGAAAAAATGATTATTGGGAAGATATACTTGTTCTTGCTCATTTGATAAAAGTTTCTAGTGCCTTTTGAGCTCCTTTATGTTCTGGCTCAATCTCTAAGACCTTTTTCCATAGTGATTCTGCCCTTGCGTTATTGCCCATCTTCATCTCTACAAGTGCTGCATGATAGAGGGGCGAAGTGTAATGAGGCTCTAATGTGCCTGCCTTTGTATAAAATTCCAGTGCTTTTTCAAAATCACCTGTGCTATAATAGATATTTCCAAGGTTGTTGTATGCCCGAGCAAAATAAGGATCAGCCTCGATCGCCTCGAGATAGAATTTCTTTGCCTCTTCATACTGACGGGCTTCTGCATAAATATTACCGATGTTAAAATGTGCCTCAGCGTGTTCGGGGTCATTTTTGATTGCCTCTTGGTAATAGAAGAGTGCCTGTTCTATTCTACTCAATTTCTTATAGGTGGAACCCATGAGGTTGAGTGCCTCAGGAGAATTTGGAGTATAGTGCAAGGCCTTTTCAAGGTAAGAAATTGCCTGGCGATAATTCCCCTTCTCATATTCAACCGCAGCAAGCGCGAGGTTATTTAAACCGAGATTACTCGGACCTAATTGGAAAATATTGGCATTGAAAAATATGAGAGAGGAAATAAATATGAGTATCCCTGGAATGCGTGTTCGCCATTTTTTCTTTCGAATGTCGTCGACTATGCATATGACTGCAAAACTCGTAAGAATAATAAGAAATGGTATGATACCGAGACGATACCGGGCACACACAAAGAAGATGATGAAAGATAGAGCGTAGGGTATTGTAAAAAGGAGCATGAGGGAGATATCTTTTTTCTTCTTGTAGGCATACCACAATCCCACAAGAGAGAGGGGAAGGAGTAAGCCAAACGGAAATTGGAAAAATGGAAGATTGAAAATGACGAATCTCAGAAAAGTTAGTCTAGTAAAAAAATATATATCTCTGTTGTTTGATATTTCAAAACCACCGAAGAAGAGGTATATTTTCCGTAAAAAAAGAAAGCCTGCCTGTATCGGCTCTTTCTTGATGAATGCGAGACCTTGAGTGAACCAATAATGGTCAATTTCAGAATTTTTCAGTTCTCTGCCCATTGCCTCCTCGGCAATTTTCTTTGCATCATAAAATCCTCCCCACCACGACTTTCTGGTACCCGGGATAATTGCTGTCATGCCGTCTGAATAGGGGTTATTACCAATATAGAAGTTTGTTCCTCCTTGCCAGGCAATCGGTACAAATTCTTGGCTCACCACATAATTTCGTATTGTCACCGGAATGATCATCGCAGCCACACCTAAGCTTCCATAGAGGAGTGCACTCTGAGTATGTCTACCCATTTTTTTTGCCAACCAGAATGGTAAAAGGAGAAGAAAGAAAATGACATTAGGTCTTGTGATTGCGGCGAGCCCCCATACGACGCCGGTAATAAACCAACCTAACTTAGTCTCTCCTTGGTGAATCAGTGTTAAAATTAAATAGAATCCAAAGAGAATGAAGAAAATGAGGAGCGAGGGTATCAAGAGCTCGAGATCGAAATAGATGAGCAGCGGATAAAAAGCAGCAATGAGACCAGAAACATTGCCGATTTTTCTATCAAATATTTTAGTACCAATCCTTTGAATGAGCACACAATTAAAAGCACCAATAACAGATTGAACAATCCTTGGTATCAAAAGATTTATGCCACCCATTCGATAGAGCAAAGAGAGAAAGTAAGGGTAGAGTGGGGCACGGAAGAATGCATCTTTGCCAAGCCAGCCATCTCTAACAATAGAGATTGCCCAATCATGGTGATAGAGCGCATCCATAATCGGATGGTAGAAGAGTGGATCAGCATTTTGTAGTTGGAGGAGATAAATGATCCTTAAGATGAAGGCAGAAAAAAAGATGATTATATACACGATAGTTGATTATAGTAAAACAGAGATAGGAGTCAAGGAATTAGACACAAAAAAAGGGGTGGTATTTACCACCCCTTTTATAACACCTACGGATTATTTGACGAGTAGAGTCTTCTTTGCTATGTTTACGCCCGATTTGGTATGAAGATTGATAAAATAGATTCCAGAGGCGAGGTTGAGCTCAGGAGTTATGATGTGTTTTCCAGCAGGAAGCAGGCCAGAGACAAGTGTCTTGCATAGTCTACCAGTAGCGTCATAAATGACCAGTTCAGTCTCTGTTGCCTCTTCCAATGTAAATTCAATCGTTGCTCCATCTTTGCCAATAATGGTCGGTGCACGCAGATGCGTAACCGGTACATTTGGATCAAGCCATTCCGCAACGCCGGTTTCGGTATATATGTGGACACGTAATAACCAGTCGCCACCATTGTTTCCTTGGCCGAATGTGCTCGGGCCATTATACCACCAGAGCATTCCTGCCGGGGCATTAACGGCCGCGTCAATTGCAAGAGCTGGGCAGTTAAAGGCATCAAGGTACTGGATATAGAAGAAAAAGATGTTGCCACCAGCAGTGAAATACGTGAGGGTCGTATCACATGAGAATATGTTCCAGGCACCTCTGACTATAGTAGTACCAGCCCATTCCTGACGAAGATTGGTTGGCTGACTCGCACCATCATAGACCCTGAATGTTGCATCAGTACCACCTGGGGAAGGCCAGGATGCGTCATAGATATAGGCGGCAATCGAGTCAACCCATAGATCTGCGGCCGCCGGGAATTGGACGCCCCAACCATTATCTGCGTAATACCATGCCCAGCCAGCGCTTACTGTACCGTCATCATAGTAGAGCCAGTTTGTCGCTTCAACATTTGCCAAAAGAGTATCATTTGCAGGATTTGCATCGCCGCTGAGCTGGGTGTAGACCTTTGCAGTATACAAACCAGAGACGAATTGGAAGGGGTCAAATGTTACCTGCTCATTTGCAGCTGGAGCTAAATCAGTAACTGTCTTTGTAGACGTGTAGCCACCCGGATTTATCTCGCAGGTTACATCGAACGTTTCAGTGCTGCCACCATAATTATGAACAGTGGCCATTGGGTCATAGGTTGTATTTTCCGGGACAAGAGTTGGTGAATCGTATGATACTGTTCCGACATCATTGGCGATACCCGCAGTATCTTCAACCACTACCCTAACACCAAAGGCATACCCATAACCATAGGTGCTCATGGGTGTCCAGTCACCACCACCACCACTGAGATTTCCATACGTATGAATATCCACCAATGCTGCGTCATAAGACATATACCAGTCTGCAGGGCTTGAAAGCACATTATAGCATATGCCAACCCAGAATGTATCAGGGAGCACAACATTGTCAGCCGAAAGATCGTATGCTGTCCAGGTACCGGGTGTACCCAATGGAGCAATCATATTTGAATAGAGGTGTGTGGCATGGCTGTTCGGCACTCCGCCTGCATCATCCCACACATACAGTCTGAAATCAGTTCCATAAAGCGTGCTGAAGTGTAACAGAATAGAACCGACCTTCTTTGGGTCTGTAATGCCAAACTCACTGAGCACGAAATAGGTTGAAAAACCAATGGTCTGGTCTGCACTGGGTGAGCCGGTACCGGTGATTCCTAATCCACCCGTAAAAACTCCTAAATCATACTTCAGCGTATCACCTTGTCTGAAACTGTAGGGTGATCGCGACGAGTGCAGCGTACTACGATTCTCCACGGGTACAGCTTCTTCGAATGTTGCTGGACCTGCGATGAGCGGGATTACAACCGCGAGCAATAAAAGATAACGTATTTTCATTAATTCCTCCTTTAGTAGTTCAGTATAGGGTTTCCCACCATACAAAGGTTATTGTTTTTTGCTTTTCTATCACCCCCTTTCATAGTCAAAATATGTTTTATAATCCTCACCTCGATTCCGCATGTAAAGAGCACAGATTTACGAAAGGAAATATCATGACTAATTTGCGATATTATATTGGTTTTTTTAAACTTGTCAATAGTTAATTTAATTTGTCGGTTTATCATGCCCGAGATTACATTACATAATACGTGATGAATGTTTTATCGGATTGGCTAGACACGCCTGTAATTCATTTTTTTAATAATCAAAAGAAAATATGGTCTGTTAATACTCTTTTATGCGGTGAATAAAAAAGTGTTGCAATAACAACATTTTATACTATAATAATAGTGAGATGGGTCTCAAGTGGTTTATTACCTGGATTTTTGCCTTTCCTCTCCTCAAGATGCTTACCGGCATTGAGATTGATGGCTCGCTGCCAAGAAATGGTCCCTGTATTGTGGCATGTAATCATGTGTCCTTTTTAGACCCACCTGTGGTAGGTATAACCGCGTGCCGGGAGGTCTATTTTCTGGCAAAGATTGGTCTGTTTCACGTTTCCAAATTCTTTACGTGGCTTATTAGAAACTATCATGCCATACCCATAAGTGGAACCCAGGGTTTGAGAACGTCTGTGAGATTGCTGAAAAAGGGAAACGTTATAGTGATTTTTCCTGAGGGGACAAGGTCGAGAGAGGGGTATGTGCTCCCGTTCAATCCAGGGGTCGGCTATCTTTCAATACATCTCTGTGTTCCCGTTGTACCTGCTTACATATCAAATTCCAATAAGAAATTCATATTCCTTGCACTGCGAATTCATAAACTAAAGATAAGATATGGTCGACCTATTTATCCTGCGGGTTATAGAAAAAGACGCGACGATTTTGAGAGGTTCGCTAAAAGAATAAAGGAGGAGGTTATTAGACTGAGATGAAGATCTATCGTGCACGATATGGAGGCGTCTGCTTTGGTGTAAAGCGCGCAATGAAGGTTGCCCTCGAAGCCGCACAAAAATGGAAACGCGTTTATTCATTAGGACCGTTGATACATAACCGCATCGCCGTTGAAGATTTACGGAAAAGGGGTGTAATAACGGTAAATGATATAAATGAGATTAAAAACAAAAAGGTCGTTATTCGCTCGCATGGTATACATCCTGCTTTACTGAAAAAGCTACAAAGAAACGGATTTGAAATTATTGATGCAACGTGCCCACGCGTGCGGAGGGCACAACGTTATGTCGAAAAACTGATAAACGAGGGTTATTATGTGATCATTGTGGGTGAGCGAGAACATCCTGAAGTGAGAGGTCTCTTGGGTTATGGAGGCGACAAGGCAGAAATATATTCACGTGATATTAAGCTGAGAGAAAGAAGAATCGGCGTCGTACCACAAACAACACTCGACCTAGAATATTTTATTGATGCAGTTGCGCATTTAATAAGAAATGTTTTGGAACTAAAGATCTATAATACTATATGTAAAGCGACCACTTTGAGAATTAAGGATGCTATAAGAATCGTGAACAAGGCTGATGTAATGCTCATTGTTGGTGGCAAAAACAGTGCCAACACTACGCGATTATACCAGATGTGTAAGAAACATAAACCATCCCATCATATTGAATCGGTCGATGAGATTTCTTTGGGCTGGTTTAAAAATGTACAGAGTATTGGAGTTACCGCCGGTGCATCAACACCCAAAGAGCAGGTTGATGACGTAATAAGATTCTTGAAGAAAAAATTTCCTCATTAAATATTGAAACACTACATTACTATAATCGATTTCATTAGGGGAATAGCTCTTATTTGCTAGAAATCTCTTTTCTTCAATGATCTCAGACCAAAGCGGAGGGGTGCAATGATGGTAAAGACATTGAAAATGAGAAACAGTGTGCATGCCAAGCAAATCGTAAGTATATCAACAGGACGGTCATAATATTTATGGGCAAGATAATTATATGCTGGTGTGGATAAAATTATGATCGATACTGCAACATAGGTGATACTTGCGAGCGCGGCGAATATGCCGCCGCTTCCAGCCGCAATCTTCGAGGGATTGTCTTCGTTAAATTGAGGGAATCGACTGCCAAAGCCCAAATTAATCGAAACTAAAGAGGCAGCGAAGAATAAGGCAATAACCGGCATTATGAGATATACTCGCTGATCAGTCTTTATGAAAATATTCGAAAAGATTAGTAAACCTTCCATGATTATGATTGCCGTAACCAGATTAGTGAAATATTTTATTTTGATGACTTTCTTAAAGGAAAACGGTGATGAACCAAGAAACCATATACCGTGCTGTTCTAAACTAATCGTTGGAAATATAAATCTCACACCGAGAGTTGCGAGGACAAAACTTATGTAGGCAAAGTTTGCAAATGATACAATTGTACGCCACAGTGGAAAGGTAAAATAGATTGGTGATTTTCTTAATGAAAAGATATATACTACCAAAAGAATCACAAATATTGATAATTGTATCCATTGTGTTGGTTCACGACTAAAGACGAGTATATCTTTAAAAAGAAAAGTCTTTGAAGAGCCACGTTGATACGAAGAGAGTAGCGATTTCCTTTTCCCTCTTTTTGATTCATATTCACCAAGGAGCAACCAAGATTGAGCGTAAAGAACCTTTGCTACAAAGAATGCAATTATGATTGTACTGAAACTTATGAAAAGGAGGTGCTGAAAGTAAAACAACCCTTGGTTCATATTTATTTCCAATCCCTTTAAAATACTACTTAACCACGTTGATGGAATATAAATACCGCCCACTGTGGTGAGGTTGGCTGCAAACCTGAGAAGTTCTCGCTCATTTTCTGTCTCGAAGATTTTCA
>Ga0209427_10000027_pt1 | contig 114157 bp, 100 predicted proteins | sample DeeMarSWOR136_30_FD_187465 | JGI IMG/M metagenome (GOLD analysis project Ga0209427, IMG submission 187465) | Marine sediment microbial communities from White Oak River estuary, North Carolina - WOR-1-36_30 (SPAdes) (version 2) | ecosystem: Environmental > Aquatic > Marine > Intertidal zone >... | reverse complement strand
ATGAAACAGCACTCAATCAATCAGTATAAGAGGACCGAGGTTGCTACGGCTGATCAGGGAAAGTTGATCCTCATGATGTATGATGGGGCAATAAAGTTTGTTGAGATTGCAAAGAATAAGCTTAGAGAGAATGATATGGCGGGTAAGGGTATCTATATAAGCAAGGCACAGGGGATTATCTCTGAGCTCATGGCCTCTCTCAACATGGAAGGGGGAGGGGAAATCGCCCTCTCCTTGGAAAAGCTCTATGCCTTCATGAACAGACAACTGAGAATCGCAAATGTAAACAAAGACATAAAACCTCTGGATATCGTTCTAAAAATCCTAAAAGAGCTTAGGGATGCTTGGGGCAGGATAATAGAAAAGAGTTAAATCAAAAACCGATTCTTTATTAGATATTGAGAGATTATAAATTATTAAATTATTTCTATATTCTCCAATGAATATTCCCAAACTTGCAATCATCAGGGGTCCTAACTTAAACAAATGGGACATGCAGTTTTATGAACCCTTAAGGGATAGGTATGATATTATTGCTTACGGATCAAAAACTCCTAATTTTGATTTAAGTGAAGTATTATTTCCAATCATTCAACTAAGGTCCAATCCAAATTCCCCTAGTCATCTCATAGGACTGGAAAGAGAACTTATATACAGAGGTTTTGATATTATTTGCACAGCAGACTTCATATGGATATTTTCGCTCCAGGCAATAAAGGTTAAAGAGGTGGTGAAGAATACAAAGGTTGTTGTTTATTCATCAGAAATTCAGCCTCTTTTTTATGAAGAGGACAGTGTTGTTTTAAAAAACAAGGAAATTGTACGAAAAAATGCAGATATGATAATAGCAGCGACAGAAAGAGCAAAAGAGGCGTTTTTGATTGAAGGTGTTCCAGAAGAAAAGATTGCAGTAATCAATAGAGGGGTAGATTTAAAGAGATTTTGTCCTAGAAAAGGGGATATTCTCAAGGACCGAAAATCTCTCAATATCCCTGATAATGAATTTGTTATACTTTTTATCGGAAGATATGATGAGCAAAAAGGAATCTCGGATTTGGTCTTTGCAGCAAAAAAACTATCGTTGGACCCGGGCTTAAAAAATATCCCCTTTAGGTTCCTTATGGTAGGAAAAGGACAATCATTTAAAAAAATTAAGGGATTAATCGATAAACTCGGGATAACTAAAAAGTTTCAATTCATACTTGAATATCCATATATGGAGATACATAAACTCCATAATCTTTCGGATTTACTCGTCCTTCCTTCAACCATTATAGTAGAGAGAAGTCAAGAGCGATTCGGAATGGTCTTAATTGAGGCCATGGCAACAGGAACACCTGTAATTTCTACTTACAGTGGTGCAATTCCTGAAGTGGTTAAAGATGCGGGTATCTTAATACCGCCTAGTAATTTTGTATCTTTGGCAAATGCAATCAAGAAGATGGTCTTAAACCGAGAACTGAGAGATAGATTGTCAAGGATAGGAAGGAAGATGGTAGAGGATAGGTTTGATAGTATAAAGATTGCGGACAAAATAGATAAAGTTTTTCAAAGTCTCCTCTGTGATTCGAAAAAAATGAAGATTTATGCAATAAAAAACAATGATTTAAATAATCTTGAAAATATCTGTAGACATCGATTTAAGGGGTCAGATGTTATTTTTAAGAAAATCATTAAGAAAAAATTAAGGGAAATAAGAATTCTCCAAAGACAAGGGAGAAGAAATCATATTAAAAAGATTTTAGAGGAAGTAAAAAAATATCAGAATAATAATATGTTAACCTATTTGTTGTTAGGGAAAAAATATCTGGGATTAGGTGAATGGGAAGAGTCAGAAAAGTGGTTAAAAAAAATTACTTTATTCTCAAAAGATTGGAAAAATCTTTATTATATAGCAATTTGTCAGCTCAATCAGAACAAAGTAGGTTTAGCAATTTTAAATTTGAATAAGTCTTTAGATAGTAAAAATATAACTCATTCTTGGAAAAGAAAAATATATAATCAATTAGGTAAAGCCTACGAAAAAATAAAAGCCTTTAAAAAAGCAGAGGCTTATTATCTCAGTGCCTTAAAATTAAAACCAGACTCTAAAGAAGATATAAACTCTTTAGGAAATCTCTATTTAGAAAGTAATGAACTAGAAAAGGGATTAAAACTTTTTAAAGATTTCCTGAAAAAATATCCAAAAAGCGGCGAAGCGACTTTAGGTTTGGGTGAAATATTATGGAAAAGTGGTCAAAAGGAAGAGGGATTTAAGAAAATAGCGTCTTCCTTAAATGCAAATATTGAAAATCCAGAAGCTATCTCTTCACTAATTAGCAAGGCTTTTGAGTTAAAAAGATATGATATCGCAGGAAAATACTTAAAAAGTTACCTTCAATATCACCCCCTAAATCTCGACATTCTCTTTGAATTGGGAAGAATATATTTTCTTAAAGGTAATTATGATGAATGTAAAGCAATTATGAAGAAGATATTAATATTTCAAAAAGACCATAGGGGTGCAAGAGATACAATAAAAGAAATAACTTTAGCAAAAGCAATATAATAGATGACTTTACTAAAAAAAAATTTAGAAGCATTAAAAAAAAATAATCCTGATTTAGCTAAAAAAGCAGAATCTACAGAAATACCTGGTAACATTCGAATTAATAGATCTAAATCTGGATTTCCAGTTTTAAAGTTAGACGGTCTTCATCTCAATAGCCCATATGATCCTATAAAAGAAGCAAAAAACTGGATTAGTAGACATAGTTGCGAAATAGAGGATGGCGAACCTGTTGTTTTGTTAGGATTAGGATTGGGGTATCACCTCTTAGAACTTTTAAAACATACTGAAAGAAAAGTATTTGTAGTTGAACCGAATATGGAAATATTTAGGGCGGCCATAGAATATGTGAATATGGGTAGTTGTTTATCCAGAGTAAAATTTTTTATTAATAAAGATATCGATAAATTATATGAGGAGATACCATTTAAATACTTAAAATATAGAGAAAAATATAATATTAATATACTCAAGCATACTCCATCTTTAAAATCAAACAATGAGTATTTTGATAGCTTCTTAAAGAGATTTGAGGCTTTGAAGAGGTCTTCAAATCTAAGGTTGAAAATTTTAGTAATATCTCCAATTTTTGGAGGTTCCTATCCGATTTCAAAATATTGTGTTAGTGCTTTAAAGAGGCTTGGCCATAATGTAGATTTTTTAGATAATAGCCCTTATTACAAAACATTTAAATCTCTAGAAAATATTACTGATGAGAAAAATAATGTTGCCCAATTAAGGTCAATTTATATTAACCTGCTCTCTGAAGTCATTTTTGCACGTGCCATTCAAGTAAAACCCGATTTTATATTTGCTCTGGCACAATCTCCTCTAACTCTCGAACTTCCTAAGAGACTAAGAGAGTTAAATATCCCTCTTGCTTACTGGTTTGTTGAAGATTTTAGAGAAATGTCTTATTGGAGAGAAATTGCACCCCTTTGCGATTTCTTCTTCACAATCCAAAGAGGGGAGTTTTTTAGAAATCTAAAGGAAATTGGCGTATCAAATTTTTATTACCTGCCTTTAGCATGTGATCCAGAGTTTCATAAAAAAGTATTCTTAACAACTGAAGAGGAAAAAGAAAGATATAAATGTGACATTTCCTTTGTAGGTGCAGGGTATTATAACAGAAGAAACTCTTTTTTGAGGTTGTTAGATTTTAATTTTAAAATCTGGGGAAGTGAATGGGATTTGAGTTCTCCTTTAAGTAAAAATATACAGAACCAAGGGAGAAGAATAGAGCCTGAAGAATATAATAAGATATTTAATTCTTCAAAGATAAATTTAAATCTTCATTCTTCAACATATCATCAAGGAGTGAACCATTTTGGCGATTTTGTAAATCCAAGAACCTTTGAAATTGCTTCATCAGGAGGATTTCAGCTTGTAGATTATAGATCTGAACTACATAAATTCTTTAAAATAGGAGAGGAAATTATTTGCTATAGAGATGCTGACGAGTTAAGAGAAAAGATAGAATACTATTTAAAACATCCTAAAAAAAGAGAAGAAATAGCAAGAAAAGGACAACAAAGAGCTCTCCAGGAACATACTTATGAAAATAGAATGAAAGAGATGATAGCTTTTGTGCTAGAAAGATCATCGGATCGACTCATCAAGGATAATAGATTCAACGGAAATAATCTTGAAAAACTTATTAAAGAAGCAGGGAGAAATAGTGAACTTGTAAACTTTTTATCAGAATTTAAAGACACAAGAGAAATTGAGCTTAAAGAGATAGTTAAGGAGATCAAAAAAGGTGAGGGGGAACTAACGAAAGTTGAAAATATATTCCTCCTTATGGATTCTTTTGTTCACTAAGTTTTATACTTCAATGGTAAAATCAGAAGAAAAGAAAAATATTTTAATCGTTAACTTAACCCGTATGGGAGATTTGCTCCAGACCACTCCTTTAATAGTAAGCCTGAAAGAAAAATATCCTCTTTCTAAAATTACCTTACTGGTAAACAAAGTCTTTTCAGATATTTGTAAAGGATTCCCCTTTATCGACAAAATTCATATCTTGGATATACCGCAGTTTAAAAAAGAGATTAAAGATCCAAAAACTTCTTTAGTTAAGAGTTATAGGAAGTTAGAAGAGGAGATTGAGGATCTTAAAAGACAAAGATTTGATATGATATTCAATCCAGCCTTATCCAAAACCAGTGCTCTGCTCACTTATTTATTAAAATGTCCTCAAGTAGTTGGATTTACCATGGATGGATATGGTCATAGATTGATAAAGAACCCTTGGATGAACTATTTTGCAAATAAGTTATTTAACAGAGAATATAACCTTTTCAACCTTGTTGATATTATTCTAAGAAGTGCAGGATTAAACAACACTCCTAAAAGATTATTTTATCATATTTCAAATAAGGGAAAAAAATATTGTAGAGAATTTTTAAGGAAAAACAATATCAAAGAGTCTGACTTTATTATAGGACTACAGCCAGGAGCTTCAAAAAAAATTAGACAATGGCCACCATTATATTTTTCAAAATTAGGGAGTATTCTTATAAAAAAATATAATGCCAAATTACTTCTTTTCGGCACTCCTAAGGAAATAGAACTGGGTCAGGAAATAGAGAAAAAAATGAAGAAAGAAAATATTGTAAACCTCATTGGAAAAACAAGCATCGATGAGCTGGCAGCGCTCTTAACAAAATGTAACTATTTGGTTACTGGAGATACAGGAACCATGCACCTTGCAGCTTCTGTAGGAACTAAGGTTATTGCCCTCTTTTTTGGATCGGCCTATTGTTTTGAGACAGGTCCATATGGAGAGGGTCATGTCGTCCTTCAATCAAATCTTCCTTGTGTTCCATGTTATCAAAATATTGAATGTAAGAATCCTCTCTGCCAAAAGACTATCAGACCTTTTAATGTCATAACGGGGATAGAGTTTTCAAAGAGAATAAGGGTTGGAAGAACAATCTCTATCGATGAAGAAGAGTTTAATGGGAAGATAAATATATTTTATAGTCAATTTGATGAAAATAATTTTTTAGAATTTGTTCCATTAATAAAGAGGAGGTTAACAAAAAAGGATATCTACAAGTACTGTTATAAAGAGATATGGCAAAACGCTCTTAACAAAGAACTAACATTCCCCATAGATATTAATAAGTTAAGTAAAAAGATTAATCTCTATTTTAAAATTAATGCTGATGATAAGGATCTATTGAAATCATTAGAAAGAGATATTGGTTCCTTTAAGAAGTTAGTGAAATTGAGTTCAGAGGGAAAAAAACTCTCTGTAGTACTGATTAATCTCGCTTCTTCGGATCTAAAAAATAATTTATTCCTTATAAAAGATATTGGAAAAAAAATAGAGAGAATTGATCAAGAAATTATTGATCTAGGAAATATAAATACTTTTATTAAACCCCTAACCCTTATGTTTAATTTTGGAAAAGAAAATCTAACTGAAAAAGAGATATTGCCTCTTTCAAGAAAAACGCTTGGACTCTATAATGCACTGAATAAAGAATCTTTATTGATGGTTGAGCTAATACAGAATATTTTTCTTAAAATTTTAGAAAATAGAGAAAAAGGTACAAAGAAAATTCTAAAAAAAGTGGTTTAAATAGGTTTAAAATCTCAAATTAAAGATTTTGTAAATGAACTTCATCAATAAAGGGTGTTGAGATTGAATATTTCAGAAAAAATTTATATCAAGAATATGGAAATATTGGAAACGATAAGTCCAAATTTAGCAAAAAGAATTGAAGATACAACAATTAACAATATTAAGTACGAAGTCTTAGCTTCCAAATCTAACGTTCCGACAATCCGGGTTAAACTAGACGATGGTACTATTAAATTTTTGCATAGCTCCTATGATCCTTGGAAAGAAGCTAGCATTATTATAGAGAATATAGATATTAGAAAATCACCAAATTTTCTCTGCCTCGGATTTGGTCTTGGATATCATATTCACAAATTAATAGATAAGCTAGAAGATAATAATCAGGTGTTTGTCATAGAAAAAGATATTCAGTTATTTAAGCTCGCTTTAATGACTACAGATATTTCTAAGATATTAAGATTCCCTGGTCTGCGATTGTTTATTGGACAAAGCTTAGAAGAGATTCGGTGTAATCTTGCCTTGTTTCAAAGCAATTTTCTTCTATATGATTTTAATGATCTTTTGATGAAAAGCTTTGATATCAAATATTATCAAGAGATTTCAAAGATTATCAGGGATATTATAAAAAATGCCGAGGTAAACCTGACAACATATATTACAAGCGTAAAACGTTTTTATAAAAACATATTTGATAATTCTGCTGAAATACTATTTGGTTATGGTGTCTACAGCTTAAAGGATAGATTTCTTAATATCCCTGCTATATTAATATCTGCCGGACCATCTTTAGAAAAAAATATAAAACTCCTTAAAAAGATAAGAAAAAGAGCAATATTTATAGCCGTAGCTACATCTTTGAAACCTCTTCTCATCAATAATGTTTTTCCAGACTTTGTCGTAGCCTTAGATTATAATCCAATTTCTGTAAAGGCATTTTGTGATATAGAGGATATGAAAAATATATCACTATTATTTGACCCTAAGGTTCCCCATTCTATATTTCAACATTTTACCGGAAGAAAGTTTGTATATCAGGCCCCTCATTTTCTTTTGAACTGGTTTTCAAGAATATCTGAAGACAAGGGAGTGTTAGAGCGAGCCCTAACCGTATCTCACTTGGCATTCTTCTTAGCAAGACATATGGGTTGCTCCCCCATAATTTTTACTGGTCAAGACCTTGTCTTTACGAGTGAGTGTACACATGCTAAGAATACCTTTTATATGGATGAATATTTTGATGAAATATCTAAGTCTAAACCATTGAGTATGGTAAACAAAACAAAAAAAATAGGGGTGGAAGAGGGTTATTGGAGAAAAACTGAGGATATCTTCGGAAATAATATTGACATATTACAAAATATGTACACTTATCTTCAATTTTTTGAGAATGAGATTGCAAATACAAGCTCTAAGTGTATAGATGCTACAGAGGGAGGGGCAGCAATAAAGGGAACTGATGTAATGCCTTTAAAAGAAGCCGTTTATCAGTATTGTGAGAAGCCAATAAAACAAGATGTGTTAGAGAAATCTTACAATATTCATCTCAATTTTGATAAAGATATGATAATGAAAGGATTTGTCACAAAAAAGAATGAGTTTAGATACCTAGAAAAATACTGTTTAAATATTAAGAAGGGTTTGAACAAGAGGAACGGAAACCAAAAGAAATTCTGTGAGAAAGTAGAAAGGTTGATGCAAATCATAAATTATCAAAGAGAAAATTGTAAGATATTAGAAGAACTTAATGAAAAAGAGGTAATATCTAGGATTAAGACTAACCAATTATTATCCTCAGAAAATTTTGCAGAAAATGATATTCAAATTAGAAAGAAAAAGTTTGATAGAGATATGAAATATCTCGGATCAATTTTAGAAGGAACCCGTTTTTTACAAAGATTATTAGATATTGGTATAGAAAAGTTAAAAACTTATAAAGAAACAAAGACAGGTATAGCTTTAAGCTAATTATATAGATATTAATTAACTAATTCAGCAATAAAGAGATTCAAACATATCATGAAACTGATAATTTGTTTTTAATATTTATAATTATATCAAAATCAAACATAGGAGAGAAGAGATGTTCAAGGTAAATATAGATCAAAAAGAGATAAAAATAGATGATTCCTCTTTAAAGAACTTTGGTGAATTGATGGATAAGATTTCTGAAAAGTTTTTAAAGAATAAGATAATAACGAAAGTGAGATTGAATAAAAAATCTTTAAATCTAGAAGAACTCAAGGATTATTCCTTGAAAACAGATGAAATAAAATTCCTCGAAATTGAAACTGATAATCTGAAAAATATGAAAGAAAAGGGATTATTCCTGTTAAAAGAGTATGTTAGCAAATTAATTCCACAGATGGAAAAGTCTTCAGAGCTTTTAAGGATAGAAGATGAATTGGAGGCTAACGAACATTTCGCCATATGCATTGAGGATTTAAGGCTATTAATTAACCTTATAGAAAGTTTCGGATCTGTTTTACATTTTGATTTTAATGAAGTTAGCTTCTATGATTTACCTAAAAATCCTGCTGAACGACTTTTATCTATTATAAAAGAGATAGTTGTATCTCAAGAAAATAATGATTGGATTATGCTTGCTGACCTGATTGAATATGAACTCATTCCTATTTTGAAGGAATGGGCGCAAATAATAGAATTCATTCAAAAAAAATATATAAAACCTACTCAATAAAATAAAATTTAATAAAAGTGGGGGAATAAAATGAATAAAAATGATACAAATGATCCAAAGGAATACTATTTCTTTTTAAAAAAAGATTTAGATATTTTGAAATCTTTATTAAACCTTACAGAGACTCAAAAAAACATCATTAAATCGTCCAAAAAAGAAAGGATTGATCAGTTTATATATGAAAAAAAAGTGCTTTTAGAAAGATTGGCTGGTATAGATGAACGTATTAAAAAATTTAAAAGCAAATATCCAAAAACTAATGTCATAGAAGATTCGCAACTGATGGAAACAAAAAATGAGATAAAAAGGATTGCAAATAAGATTGTTGATATAGAAAAAGATAATAGAAAAAATACTTATAATGAGATCATAATGATAAGGAGCCTATTAGAACGGTTAAAAAAAGGGAAGCACACCCTTAGGAGATATCAGTCAAATAGAAATAAAATCCCGAAATATATCAATACAATAAGATAGATTGCAATGATCATTCTTCTAATTCTATTAAAAAGTCATATGTCCAAATTAAATCGATTAGTCTTTATTTTTCTTTTCATAAATTTTTGGCATAGAATGTGCAAAATAAAATTTTAAAAAATTATTGTAACTTGGTTAAAAAATTATGATATGTAGAAAAATTTTAATCATTGAACGTGATAAAACGATCATCAAAAATATAAAAAAGCATTTTAAGCAGAATGGTTATTCTGTTTTTGTTGAAGGTGGTGTAAGTCAGGCCCTATTAATTCTTGAGAAGTCAAAGTTTGATTTTGTTCTTCTTGATGAAGATCTCTGTGATACTAATAGATTTAATACAATCAAAAAGTTTAAATCTGGAATTTCAGATTTTTTAATTTTAATAGGTACAAATCGCGATGTTAAAGAAGTCCTCTATATGATTCAAAATAAAGAGGTTTTTGCCTATCTTCCCAAACCAATAGATCTCCATTACATGGAATCCATTTTCAAAAAAGGATTGAAAAAGAAAAAGTTAGAAAAAGAGAGGATTTATCTAAAAGAAAAGAGCAAAGAATTAAATTTCCTTAGCGAGTTGAATGCCCTCATTGGAGCTACACTTGATCCTAAAAAGATCGTTGATACTGTAGTCACTCGAACATCTGATATCGTACCCGTAAATACGACTACCTTATTATTTTCTTCAAAAGGTAAGATCTATATTACTATGAATTCAAATATCTGTTTAAATGATTCTATAATGAATGATATAAAAGAAGAAATAATAAAAAATTATACAAAAATAATAGGAGCTAAGATATCTTCTGAAGAAATAATATTTAAGTTGAAAAACAATGATGAGTTGATTAAGAATAATAAAGTTGTTCTTATTCCTTCATCAAAGAAAACACGATTAAATCTACCTCTTATTGTCGAGAATCAAAAAATAGGTATTATTAGTTTTGCTCGTTTTTCTGATAAAGGCTTCAAAAAAAATCAAATTCGTCTACTTTCTACTCTTGCAAATCAAACAGCCATAGCATTGAAGAACGCTTCTGAACATTGTGAAATCAATGAATTGGCAAGCATAGATTCTTTAACAAAGACCTTCAACCACAGAGTATTTCATGATATCTTAGAAAGGGAATTTAACAGATATAAGCGTTATAAAAGCTCTCTTTCCTTGATCATGCTTGATATAGATTACTTCAAAAATGTAAACGACTCTTTTGGTCATCAAATAGGTGATCAAATCCTCAAAGAATTAGCTTCTCTTATAACTCAGTGTATTCGACAAACAGATATCATTGCAAGATATGGAGGAGAAGAATTTGCAATTGTCCTTCCTGAAACAAGCATAGAACATGCATATATATTGGCAGAGAGAATGAGAAAAAAGATTGCATCTCATCATTTCGACTATTTTAAAAAATCATTGCATATAACTATAAGCCTAGGTGTCTCTAATTCATCTTCTTTAAGAACTAAAGATAAAGATGAGCTTATATATTTAGCTGATGAAGCATTGTATTTGGCGAAAAGAAAAGGTCGTAATCAAACCTGCGTTTCAAAAGGTAAATCAGATCAATTAAAAATATCAAGTTAACCTTCCCCCTCCTTTTATAATTCCTCACTAAAAAGCTTGAATTACGACTTTATTATTATATAATAAAAAACCTATTAATTTTTTTAGATAAAAAGCGAAAAATTGATCAAAAGAAATATCGCTGTTTTTTTCATATCACTATTTTTATTATCTAGCTGTGCAAAGACAGTTAAGATAGACGAGCGTTACAAGCCTTATAAAAACCTCCTTGAAATATTAAGTGATTTTCGAAGACATCTCAATGATGATACATATCGATTCCCACCTGCAAAGGATATCACTGGAAAAAATATCTATAAAGCGACTTTAATAAGATTAAAAAATTATCAAGAGACACATCCTGGTTATATGGAAGATATGGTATCATTCTCAATGGCAAAGGCTTTTGAAAAACTTCAAGACTATGAACAAGCTATAGTTCACTATAAAAAGTTACTCAATACAAAATCTAGATTAGAAGACGAGGCAAGGAAAAATATCAATGTCTGTTCTGATTTTTTAAAGTTAATTGAAATGAATAAAAAACGAAAGCAAAATCTTAATAATAAAAGTATCGAAGAAAATCTCGAGTCTTTTGATGATATATTAAAACGCTGGGTTGCTTTGAATAAGAGATATAATGATACCCCTTATGAATATTTATCTAAAGAAGAAGAAGAAAAAGCAGATGTGGAAAAAATTGACTTTATTGTTAAAAACCGATATAAATTTGAAAATGGTGTTAATTTGGCAATCATTGGGTATAATCAACTTATTGAAAAACATAAGGAGAGTAAAAACATCTATTCACACATTATTAAATTTGGAAACCTCTATAATACTCTTTCTAAAGAATATGTTGCTGAAAACAACCCAAGAGGTTTATCGTTCGATGTGAATGAATTTAATAAATTAGCTCATTCGGCTCTCGACCTTTATGGAATAGTGGCTAGTAAAGACGGCATACCAGAAAAGGTTGAGGCTAAAGGAATGATAGAATCCTATCAAGCTTATATTGAAAAGATAAGAAGAGAGCATAAGTAGAGAAATTGTTATGAAATTTTTTAAAATTGTTTCCATTTCTTCTCTATTAATCCTTATTCTTCTTTTAATTTGTTCTCATACCTCTATATCCCTTGCACAAGAATTTAAAGAGATAGATTTAAATACAATCCACAAAGATTATAACCCAATAAAAATAAAGAAGAGCAGCCAGAAGTATTACCCGGATGAGGTTGAAAAAAAGGTTAATGATTTACTTATTGATGGCTATCTTTTTGATATAAATCGAATAGAAAATCATTATAGATTTTTCGAAAAAAAGGACGCAGAGTTAAAAAAAAGAGATAAACCAGTAACAGGTCTTAAAGAAAACGTCTTAGATTTTATCAATAATTGTATTGACGATAGGGATAGGTATGTGGAGGCCCAAAAAAAGGCAATAAGAGGTTTGGAGGATAAAGACTTAAAAACCCTTATAAAAATAAGGCTTAGAAACGAAAGACTTATCAAGGCAGAAAGCTTATTAAAAAAAGAGAAAAAGGATAAAGTAGGAAGGGTGTTTAATAGCCTTTTAAAGTCAGTAGATATTGTTAGTCTAAGCTTAGGGTCAATCATTGGTTCTACTATAGATACGGCTGTCAATACCATATTAAATATTAAAGATTTAGATAATATTAGCATAAGGGAGAAAAAGGCCATTGTTCAGTATGAGGAATTTTTGAGGAGTAACCCTGAAAGTATACATGCTGAAAAGGTGAGAAAAAAATTAGAGAAACTGAAGGAAAAAAAGAGAAAGACTGAATATGAAAAAGAAATAGAATTAGCCAATGTTGATATGAAACAAGGTTATATTGAACAAGCTAATGAACATTATAAGAAGGCATTAAGCTATTATCCTGAGTCTAAAAAAGCCCTAAAAGGAAAAGAAACTACTAAATCTTTTATAGAACAGAGAGAGAAGAGTATAGAAGACACCTTAAAGGTATCTAAAAATCCTCCAACCTTTTCATCCTTTCAAGAGAAAGAAGACTATGAAAAGCTTCTTTATGTAACTATAAAAGGAAATCCAGAAGAAATAATCTCAGAGAGCAAAGAGTTTATAGAAAAATATAAAGAGAGTTCTTTAAAAGACGAGGCAGAGTATAATCTATCCATTGCCTATGATATTCAGGAAAATCATGAGAAGGCTAAAGAAATAATGAGAAAACTTATAGAGAAGGAACCAGATAGTAATATGAGCCATCATGCAAAATTACTCTTAAACAGTTCAGATTATAATAAGTATGAGGCATTTCAGAAAGCAGGTAAAGAGCATAAAATAGATACATTCAAATATGCCCTTGTTGGAGAAGATTTAGCAAAAAATAACATCAGTTTTGGTACATCTAGGGTCATATTAGAAGGGGTCAAATCAGCAGAAACTCTTGGTATGGCTAACATATTAGGTGCATGCTTTCGAACATTGAATATACTTGCGGATGACCCTATACCGAATGAAGAAATAATAAATAGAGGGGAAGAGTACCTACAGAAATATCCTGATTCAGAGAAATCCAAAGAGGTACATTTAGAACTTGCTAAGGCATACGAAAGAGATCATGATTATGCTAATGCAATAAGACACTGTATGTTATCTGAGAAGGCTTCGAAAAAGAAGATTGACCATTTAAAAGAAAAAATGGCGAATGTATTATTTCAAAAGGCAAAACTTGCTAACCAATGGGAAAGCAAAACGTATTATTATAAAGCTATACTTACATCCTATCCAGATACAAAAATTGCCAAAAAAGCAGAAGAACAATTATCAGCACTTATAAAGTTAAAGAACCAAAGATATCGATTAAGCAAGTCCTTTCTATTAGAAAACAAAATACTTTTTGGTCCTAACAGTTTAAATATAAAACCAGAGCTACTTGATGGCGACATAAGAAATAAAGAGATAGATGACAAAGGGATTTCTTTTCTAAAGGATGATAAAATAAAAATATATTATCAGACAGAAGAGGGGATTGAAGAAAAGGTATATCAATTAAGTAGTGAAATGATACGAGGATTTGAGGCAAAACTAAGAGAGTTGAATTATAAAAAGACACTTTACAGAGACAAAAAGAAGATTGATTTAAAAGAAGAAGGGATCTTTACAACTGAAAAAGACCTTGATGAAAGCCTAAATTCGGTTTATCTGAGTAAAAAAGAGATTGAAAAAAGAAAGAAGAATATAAAGTTTGGTGCTGAGGCTAACCTATCACCATCAGCTGGAGGCTTTCATTCTCAAGGGACATTATATTTCTCTAAATATAGTTCAGGGTTGGCCTTTGGAATAGATGAAAGGAGCCCAAATCTCGGACTTCAAATTCCTCTATTATCGACTCCTTTAGCAATAGAAAGCCGAATTGGCGAGAATAGATTTTCTATCTATCCAAAGATAAGAATCGATTCAGAATATGGTGAAGACTACTATCTTTATAAAGACTAATTCCTAATATCCGCCTTGTTGCTTTTCAAGGATAATTTTTTTATTTTTAGAAAAATTACCATCTAGAATTGAAATTGCAATCTCTTTACTCTTGTAGCCTCTCTTTGTAACCCTCATAGTTTTTTGATGTATTACATCTAAAGGATGAATATTAGGATCATACTTATAATATATTAATCTCGGTGTTACTCCTTTAAATTTACCGTCAATATAAATATTAGCTCCGGGAGGATCAGATTCAACATTTATAGGAATATAAGTTGTACATCCGATTAAAAAGGGAAATAAAAGTATAAAAATTAATATCTTATAGATATTTTTCATTGGCAAAATCCTTTTATGATATTAAAACTTCTAAACAAAACTTCTTTATAAAATTTAAGCAATTTCTATGCCATTACACTTGTTATAATTTCCCTTGATATATTTATTTTTTTAAATATAATCTTTTACACATTAAAGCAAGTTACTGCTTGAAATATATTTTCTGATAAAACTTTAAAAAAGAAAGAGAACTCATGTACCTTTTTCGTTCAATAAGCATGCTTCATATCATTGTTGCGTTTTCCATTGGTGCTATAATTGGTTATTTTGTTGGGTGCCTTTACAATGTTATGAATTTAAAAAGAGGTGAGTATATCTGGAACTTTGTTTTACTCGGAGTCTTAGGTTCTTTTGGTTTTGATTTGTTTTTCAGTTTTATGGTTAATAATAATATTCTGCCTAATTGGCTTTATTATTATAGGCCTATAATTGTCTTAGAGCAGATAACAGGTGCTATTATTTTTCCTATCATAGTCTATAAGCCTTTCATAGAGTTCAAACCCCCTCAGTTTAAAAGAAGAGCAGAAGGTAGTGGGAAAAAAGATTAAGAATTTTTAAACTTGTAAAAAAACTTCAATAGCCAAGAATCAACGATGCCTATTTATATTGATTGAAGGAATCAAAAAATAGGCAATGGTTAAAAAAGGAAGGATTATTCAAATAGTATATTCTTAACCCTATAAGATATCTTACCTTTCCATTTGGGGAGGGGGTCTTCTATTCTATAACCGAATTTTACTATAGAATTCGGCTTGAAAAGCCTTGCCTTCGTCACTTTTCCTTCTTCAGATATTGGAGATATATCCTCTTCAAAGATAATCTCCCCATTTTGATCCAGTAATTTTATTTCAATTTGAATATCTTTAATTGTTGCATTTCCGTTATTCTTTATTTCCCCAAATATCCCTAATTTCTTTCCTAATTTAGGTTCTTTGTACCATTTGGCTTCAATTTTTATAAATTTTATCTTTGAAATATATTCCCTCTTTTTAATAATGGAACTGATAACGTTAATCCTCTCCTTGGCCTTTTCGTTTTGATTATCCAGTTTAAGAACCGTATTATATTTTTTAATTGCTTGTTCTAATTCGTTATTTATTTCATGTTTTTTTGCTGCTTCTAATTCTCCTTTAATTTCTAATAACCTTTCCCAATTAAGATAAACCTTCCATTTCCCCTTTTCGCTAATCAGATGGTATTTTTTAGGACTATCTTTGAGAGGAATAGAGTTATTTTTGACAAATTTGAGTATATTTCGATTTCGAACTTTACCTTGGGTATCTTCTTTTGAAAAAGACTCTATTTTTTTTATAAGTTGCAGTGATGCTGCGTTGTCCGTATCTGGAGTTTTTTGAATTACCTCAATTTCTATTTCATTTTTAGAGGTTTTAATAGTGCCTATTCTGCTTAAAGGTAACACGCTAGCTTCTATAATATCTTTTATTGAAGAGGGAGAATTTTTCTCTCTTAAGAATTCTTGAAATGATTTATATTTTTTGTCTTTATTGTGTATAAGTTGATAAGACTTTTGGTAATCCTGTAAATAGAGCGATTTAAAATATTTCTTTAAAACAAGGGATGGTGAGGATAATCTATCAGTGAGAAGTTTAAAATTGATAAGAATAAATAAAAGAAAAAACAATAATGCACTAAAAAAAATAAGACTTTTCTTAAATCTATTATCTGAGAATATGCTCTTATCCATGATTAAAAGCTATCAAGATCAGAACAACACCACTTGCCATCTACATATAAAAACATCAAATAGAGTAATCCTCAAATATAAAAAGGCCTGATATTTTATATCACATTCAACGTCATTCAGATTCCCTGCTAGTGATGATAAGCCTAGGTTAAAGATACTCTGTAAAGATATCTTTAAATTCAAGGTAGTATCTGGCATAGATATAACCAAAATCTTTAAGTTTAAACCCTCTCATTTTAATTTCTTTAAGGGTATTCCTAAAGAAACGCCTTCTGGATCGATTAAACTCGGATCGTATTTAATCTTTGCAACAATTACAAGCTTTGAAGCTTCTATCCTTTTGGGAAAAGAATCAAAAGGAGCCGCCTTTTTTATTGTTTGGATAGCATTTTGATCAAATATCTCAAATCCTGAGGAATTAACAATTTTTACATCTTCAAGCTGACCGTTTTGAAGAACTGTAAACTGTACCTCAGATTCTCCTTCTAAAAAAGTCTCTCTTGCCTCCTCAGGATAGGTTTTATACCTGTTTATTCTATTTTTTATCGTTCTAAAGTAAGAGAAATACTTCAGATTATCGGTGTCAAGAGGTATGGCTTGTTTATAGTTCTTAATATTATCCTTCAATGCAGGATCTTTTTCTCGAGTTGTAGGTTTCGAATACTTTTCTAAGTCTTCTTTATCGAGAAGAGGTATTGTTTGAGCAAAAGTGAAATTAGTCATATGTAGTGTATTTCTGTTATTTTTTACTGAAGAGTCAATGGCAATGCAAGGGAACGATAAAAGAAAAGAGATTATGATGAGAATAATTATTTTTATCACAGTACTGCCTCATTAAACCCAATAGAAGAACTTTTATAAAAATGATAGCAAAAAAGGTGAAAGAATTCAATCGATATTTTAGAAAAGGCTTGTTTATTATTGATTTTAGCGAGATTGACATCAATCCAAGAATCATGTATCATTCGAAAAGTTTAGTATAAAAAGGAAGAGATTTTTGAAAGAAGAATGGGTAAAGATATATTCAGCTTATAATGAGTCAGAAGCTCATATAATAAAAGGTGTTTTAGAAGGGGAAGGGATAATGTGCAGGATTAAATCTATGAGAGTTTCACAATTCCCAGTAACCCTTAACGGGCTTGGAGAAATAAAGATTTATGTTTTGAAGGATGAGGCTAAAAAAAGTAGAGAGATACTGGAATCTTATAAAAAGGAAGTATAAAAATTCAATTTTAATACTTAATTAAATTGTTTGTATTGAGATAATGATTATGATATATATTTGTAATTTCAATAAGTCGACAACAAAGAAATAAGGTTTATAGAGAGGATTAATTTATGGAATTAAGAAATTTGGAAAGAGCTGCTCATATTGTATTGGGAAGTTTTTCTTTGTATTTTGGTGTTACAAGTAATAATGTAAATTATGAAATCCTTTTCTTTCTTTTGTCAGCTATGTTTTTCTTAGCGGTATTCAGGCCAAGCACTCTTCCATAATATTTTTAAACTTAAGAAAAGAATGAGCCTGATCAGTCTTTTAATAGATGTTTGGCGGTGTAGCTCAGGTGGTCAGAGCATGCGGCTCATATCCGCAGTGTCCGGGGTTCGAATCCCTGCACCGCCACCATAACGAATGATTCTTTATTTAATAAAGTGAAGGTCTAGCTTAATTAAATTTCCTAATTTTATTAATTAAAACTATCTATAACCTGTTCCTACCTTAACTTTAAAAAACTTCTATCTTTTTGAATATAAAATGTTTCTAGAAAAAGTAAGAAGAACTCTTAAAAAATATAACATGTTGAATTTTAAAGATAGGGTTTTTGTAGGAGTATCAGGTGGTCCAGATTCTGTTGCTCTTCTTCATACCCTTTATAGGTTAAGAGAGGAGTTTGGAATTGTGATTTCTGTAGGACATTTCAATCATATGTTTCATCAAGAATTTTCTAAAAATGCTAAGGAATTTGTTAAAAGTTTAGCAGAAGGACTCGGCTTGCCTTATATATTGAGAGAAGTTGATGTTCCCGAATATATGAAAAGAAAAAGGCTATCGCCTGAAGAGGCTGCAAGAGAGTTAAGATATGACTTTTTTAATGAAGAAGCTAAAAAATGTAATGCAAACAAGATAGCCACTGGACATACAGCAGATGACCAAGCAGAAACTGTATTGTTTCGAATAATAAAAGGTTCCGGAAGTAGAGGAATTAGAGGAATTCCTCCTGTTCGGGATAATAAATTTATTAGACCTCTAATAGATTTAAACAGAAAAGATATAGAAGATTTTTTAAAAAGAAATAATATTAAATATTTACTTGATCCCTCTAATATTAAGCCAATCTATCTAAGAAACAAGATCCGTTTAGAACTCATACCTATCTTAAAAAAAGAATATAATCCAAATATTATAGAAGCACTCAATAATCTCAGTTGTATTTTAGCGGATGAAGATGATTTCATAGAAGGGATATTAGAAGATATTTCGAATGAGATATTGTGGATAAAGGAAAACAATAGAATAGAAATAGATATCAGTTCATTCTCCAAACATCCCTTAGTTATTCAGAGAGGTTTAATTAGGAGAGGAATAGAACTTTTGAATAAAGAGATAAAAGGAGTTTCCTTTAAACATATTTCTGATATTTTGCAACTTCTTGATAAAAATGTTTCAGGCAAGTCTTTAAACCTTTCTAAAGGACTAGTTGTGCGCAAAGAATATAATAAGCTTATTTTTACTAAGAATGTGAAAGATAATTTTGAATGTGTTAATTATAATTATAATGTTAAGGTGCCTGGAGAAATCAGTATTCAGATTGGAAAATTTTCCTACCGCTTTATTTTCGTCGTTAAAGAGATTGAAAAAGTAAGCATAGATTTTGAAAATAAGAATATTGCTTTTTTAGATTTTGACAAAACAGGAGAGGTATTTGTTATAAGAAATAGGAGACCTGGTGATAAATTTCATCCTTTAGGAATGAAGGGTAAAAAAAACTTAAAAGAATATTTTATTGACGAGAAGATACCAAAGAGGGAGAGAGACACTCTACCTTTGATAGCCAAGAATAGTAATATTCTGTGGGTAACTGGAAAGAGAATAAGTGAGGATGTAAAACTGACTGAGAGATCAGAAAAAGCTCTAATGATTGAGGTTTATATAACTTAGGGCATTATATTGCAATATTTTTTTATTGTAATTACATTATAGTTATAGTAAAAATATTAATAAGAAATAAGAAATTTAACCTTTGGGGGTTATCGTTGAATCAGTTTTATAAAAATTTGGCTTTATGGCTAGTAATAGGGCTCATAATGTTTGCCCTGTTTAGTATCTTTAGTAAACCTCAGTCTTCTTCTAAAGAGATTATTTTTAGTGAATTTATGAATTTTATTGAGAGCGGTCAGATTATTGAGGTAAATATTCAGGGCGATAATATTACCGGTAGGTTTAATGACGGTAAACCTTTTAAAACATTTGCCCCTAAAGATCCTGAAATGATTAAAATACTCAGAGAGAAGGGGATTAAAATAAAGGTAAAACCTCCAGAACAAACCTCTTGGTATACAAATGTACTCCTTTCATGGCTACCTATGATCGTTCTTATAGGAGTATGGATCTTTTTTATGCGACAGATGCAGACAGGGGGAAGTAAAGCCCTTTCTTTTGGAAAAAGTAAAGCGAGATTGCTTTCTGATCAAAAAAAGAAAGCAACCTTTAAGGATGTTGCTGGTATTGATGAGGCAAAAGAAGAGCTTGAGGAAATAATAGAGTTTTTAAAGGATCCTCAGAAATTCCAAAAATTAGGGGGAAGAATTCCAAAGGGTGTCCTCCTTATGGGGCCTCCTGGTTCGGGAAAGACTTTGCTGGCCAGGGCTATTGCTGGAGAGGCAGATGTTCCCTTTTTTAGTATCAGTGGGTCTGATTTTGTGGAGATGTTTGTCGGCGTGGGAGCCTCTCGAGTTAGAGACCTATTTGAACAAGGAAAGAAGCATGCACCCTGTATTATTTTTATCGATGAGATAGATGCTGTTGGTAGACATAGAGGAGCAGGACTAGGTGGAGGTCATGATGAGAGAGAGCAGACTTTGAATCAGCTATTGGTTGAAATGGATGGTTTTGAATCTAATGAAGGAGTAATTCTTATTGCAGCTACAAATAGGCCTGATGTTTTGGATCCGGCCTTATTGCGACCAGGACGTTTTGACAGACAGGTAGTAGTCCCAAGTCCAGATATAAAAGGCAGGACAGGTATTTTAAAGGTTCATACAAAAAACATTCCCCTTGCCGATGATGTTGATATCGAGATTTTATCAAGGGGTACCCCTGGTTTTTCTGGAGCCGATTTGGCTAATCTTGTTAATGAAGCAGCCCTTCTTGCTGCAAGACAAAATAAGAAAAAGGTAACAATGGATGACTTCGAAAATTCGAAAGATAAAGTAATGATGGGCACTGAAAGAAGGAGTATGATTATTAGCGATGAAGAAAAGAGAAATACCGCATACCACGAATCTGGTCATGCTTTAGTAGCAAGATTAATACCAGGAACTGACCCGGTTCATAAAGTAACAATTATTCCAAGAGGAAGATCCTTGGGTCTTACACAACAGTTGCCAATAGATGAAAAGCATAACTATCCTAAGGAATATCTTTTAAACAGTCTTACCATTCTTATGGGAGGTCGAGCTGCTGAAGAGTTGGTATTAAACCATACGACGACAGGAGCGGGTAATGATATTGAAAGAGCAACTGACCTTGCTAGAAAAATGGTTTGTGAATGGGGTATGAGTGATAAGATGGGTCCATTGGCCTTTGGGAAAAAAGAAGAACAGCCTTTTTTAGGTAAAGAATTAGTTACCCATAAAAATTATAGTGAGGAGACAGCAATAGAAATAGATAGAGAAGTTAAAGAGATGGTTTTAGAGAGTTTTAATAGAGCAAAAACCCTTTTAAACGGAAATATGGATAAATTACATGCACTAGCTAATGCACTATTGGAAAATGAGGTCTTGGATGGTTCTGAGATTGATAAAATAGTCTTTGATGGTAAGCCGGATAAAAAAGAAAAGGGTAAAAAGAAGTTAGGAGAGAAGGAAGAAACTAAAAAGAAACAGAAAAAAACAGAGAATATAGATAAAGAAGTGACTAGAAAGATTAGTACTCAAAGATTCAGCAGTGATTAATAGTCCAGATTTTTTCAAATTAAAATGCAGAAGGTTTTCTTTTGAATTAGGTCCCAAAACTCTTATTATGGGAATCTTGAATGTTACTCCCGACTCATTTTATGATGGGGGTTTTCATAATAAGTTAGATAACGCAATCGCCCAAGCTGAGAAGATGGCTGAAGAAGGGGCCGATATTATTGATGTAGGAGGGGAATCTACCAGACCTGGCTCTGAAACAATCACAGTTGAAGAAGAACTGAATAGAATATTACCCGTTGTCAAGAATTTAGTTAAGACTCTTAATATCCCTATATCAGTTGATACTTATAAAGATGAAGTTGCAAGACAGGCTTTAGAAGAAGGTGCTGATATAATTAATGATATTAGTGGTTTTAAATTCGATGATAAAATTATTAAAGTCATTTCCCAGTACGATGATGTTCCTGTTGTAGTCATGCACACCTATGACAGGCCAAAAACTATGCAAAACAATCCAATTTATCTCTCCCTTATAGAAGATATCAAAGACTCTCTAGAAAAAAGCATAAAATTGGGCGTTGAGGGAGGAATCAAAAGAGATAGATTTATCATAGACCCTGGTATAGGTTTTGGAAAAACAGTCAATGATAATATCATAATATTGAAAAGACTTTCAGAATTTAAAACATTGAAACGACCAATCCTTTTAGGAACTTCTAGAAAGAGTTTCATTCAAAAAATTTTAGATTTGACTGTTGATGAGTCTTTAGAAGGAACATTAGCTACAGTAGTAGTCAGCATTCTTAATGGGGCAAATATTATTAGGGTACACGACGTCAAAGAAGCTAAAAGAGTTACTCAGATAGCTGATGCAATTAAAAATGCATAAAGTGAAGATACAATCGTTAGAAATCTTTAAGTCTAAATTTCTTTGAAAGAAGAATGTTTTAGAAGGGAGAATGAATGAGAAGATATTTTGGGACAGACGGAGTAAGAGGAAGAGCCAACCTTGAACCTTTATCCCCTGAAACAGTATTTAAAATAGGTAGAGCTGCAGCATATATAATGTTACAAAACAATAAAGAGGTGAAGACAATCCTTGGGAAGGATACTAGGTTGTCTGGTGATATGCTCGAAGCAGCCTTTTCTGCTGGAATTTGTTCTTCTGGAGGTAATGTGTTAAACGTTGGAGTGATGCCTACCCCAGGAATAGCCTATCTTACAAAGGCTCTAAGTGCTGATATGGGAGTAATTATTTCAGCTTCACATAATCCCTATGAAGATAATGGGATAAAAATCTTTTCTAACAATGGTTTAAAACTTCCTGACGAAAAAGAGATGGAGATTGAAAAATTATTAAATGGAGATATAGATAACCATAGACCTACTGGAAAAGGAATTGGTAGAATAATAAACGCTACTGGATTCGAGGATCAATATTTGTCATTTGTAAAAGGATCTTTAGATGGATATATAAATCTGAGTAAAGTGAAAATAGTTGTTGATTGTGCTAATGGTGCCACTTCTTATATAGTTCCTAAATTGTTGAGGGATTTAGGCGCAGATGTTATTTATTATAATATTGAACCTGATGGAAAAAATATTAACATGAAATGTGGTTCCCTCTATCCTGAATTTATTAGAGAAAAGCTGCTTGAGAATAATGCAGATTTGGGTCTCACATTTGATGGAGATGGTGACAGATTAATTACCGTGGATGAGAAAGGAGAGGTAAGAGACGGGGATTTTATCATGGCAATATGTGCAAAATATTTAATAGAGGAAAACAAACTACCTAACAGAAAGATTGTGACTACTGTTATGAGTAATCTTGGTTTTGATAGAGCTATTGAAATAATGGGTGGTGAGCTAACCAAGACTCAAATTGGAGATAGATATGTCATTGAAGAAATGTTGAGAACAGGTGCTTATCTCGGAGGAGAGCAGTCAGGACATATTATATTTTTAAACCATCATACAACCGGAGATGGAGTAATAACAGCCCTACAATTACTTAATATAATATATAGAACAAAGAAGTCTTTATCTCAGTTATCCAAATGCTTAAAGAAATATCCACAAATTTTAGTTAACATACCAATAAATGAGAGGAGAAATCCTAATGAAATTCCTGAGATAAAAAAGGTTATTTCAGAAACAGAGAAGAAGCTTGGAAATTCTGGAAGGGTATTAGTAAGACTTTCTGGCACAGAGCAATTGATCAGAGTTATGTTGGAAGGAAGGGATAAAAAGAAAATAGATAGAATAGGGAGAGAAATAGCTAAAGTTGTTAAAAAAAATTTTAAATAAGTTCGAATTCAAATGCCAAAATTATTTGTAAACGTCGATCACATAGCAACACTAAGAGAGGCAAGAAAAACTGTTGAGCCTGATCCCATTCATGCTGCCGTTTTAGCGGAAAATGCTGGAGCTGAAGGAATTACTGCCCATCTTAGAGAAGACAGAAGACATATTCAAGATAAAGATATTTATCTTCTAAGAAAAACCATTAAAACAAAGCTTAATTTAGAAATGGCAGCAACCCAAGAGATAATTAATATTGCAAAAGATGTAAAACCTGATTTTGTAACTTTTGTCCCTGAAAAAAGGCAGGAGATTACTACAGAAAGCGGATTAAAAGTTTCTCAAAACACGGATAAACTAGAGAGGTCAATGAGTATTTTGCAAAAAGAAGGGATAGGAGTAAGCCTTTTTGTTGATCCAAATATTGTTGAAATTCAAACTTGTTATAAATTAGGTGCCGATTCAGTAGAAATTAATACAGGGAGATATTCTTTAGCTAAGGAACCAGATGAAATTGATGTCGAGTTTGAAAAAATTCTCAAGTCAGTAAACTTTGCTTCAAATCTAGGGCTCAAGGTTAATGCGGGCCATGGTTTAAATTATAAAAATGTTAAAAAAATTGCTGAAATAAATGGTATCTCAGAGTTTAACATTGGTCACAATATTATTGCCAGAGCTATTTTTATTGGTTTAGAAAAGGCAGTTAAAGAGATGATAGCTCTTATTAAAGGAGGAGAGATTTGGGACTAAAAGTAGTAACAGCTAAAGAGATGCAGAATATTGATAGAAAAGCTATTAAAAAATATAATATTCCAGGTGTGGTTCTAATGGAAAATGCTGGAATTCGTGTGGTAGAGGTTTTGGAGGAGCTTTATGGTGATCTGATAGATAAAAAAATAGCAGTATTTGCAGGTAAAGGAAATAATGGTGGTGACGGATTTGTTGTGGCAAGGCATCTAACCAATAAAGGGATTAATACCAAAGTATTCTTATTAACCTCGAGAAGCAAGGTGTCTGGAGATGCCAAACTAAATCTGAATATCATCCTAAAAATGGGAATTGATATAGAAGAGTTAAGTGATAAGAAAGATATAAGAAGGCTGAGAAGCAAGATAGATAGCTTTGATATTATTGTAGATGCAATACTTGGCACTGGTCTTATTTCCGAAGTTAAGGGTTATTATAAAAATATTATAAGTATGATAAATGAATTTCAAAAAAAGGTTATTTCTATTGATATTCCATCAGGTTTAAGCTCTGATACAGGAGAAATTCTGGGGGAACATATAAAGTCTGACATTACAGTAACCTTTGGTCTTCCAAAACGAGGACATCTTTTATATCCCTCTGCAAAATCGGTTGGAGAACTCAGGGTTGTAGATATCAGTATACCAAAAAATATTATTGATGAAGAAAATATCAAGGTCAACCTTCTCGATGAAGAAGATATTAGAAAAATACTTGGTCCAAGAGAGGCAGATGCTCACAAGGGAACATATGGTCATACATTGATTGTAGCCGGGTCTTTGGGAAAAAGCGGCGCAGCAACTCTTGCTGGTTTAGGAGCTTTACGCAGCGGTGCTGGCTTGGTTACACTCGCTCTTCCTAAAAGCCTATGTCGTTCAGCAGCCAGTAGTTTCATAGAACTTATGACATATCCATTACCTGAGACTGAAGAGGGTACGATTTCAGAAAAAGCTGTCGATTATATCATTGAAAAGTCAAACCAGGTGGAAGCAGTAGTTATTGGTCCTGGAATAACCACACATCCCAAGACAGTAAATTTCTTAATTGAGATGCTAAAGAAGCTTTCAACACCTGTCTTAATAGATGCAGATGGGATTAATGACTTAGCCATTCATGGTCCCGATATATTAAAAAAAATAGAATCACCGTTAATACTTACTCCTCATCCTGGAGAAATGGCAAGGCTGACAAAGACGAGTGTTGGGGATATTCAAAAGGATAGATTGAATACTGCTGCGGATTTTTCAAAAAAATATGGTGTCTTTTTAGCGCTGAAGGGTGCAAGAACAGTGATTTCTGATCCCAAAGGAAATCTCTATATTAATCCTACAGGAAATCCGGGAATGGCAACTGCTGGAAGCGGAGATATTCTATCTGGAATTATAGCTGGTTTTATTGCTCAAGGGATTGAACCTTTAGACGCCCTCAAGGCTGGCGTTTATCTTCATGGATTTGCTGCTGACATAGCTACAATTAGTAAAGGAGAAGCTGCTCTTATAACTGGAGATATCCTTGATGCTTTACCAGAAGCGATGAAGTGTATTATCGATCAAAATAATATAGATTTGACAAACAAAAACAATCTATAGAGCAGATCATACTATTTTGAGAAAGTCTTCAGTAGAAACTAAGAAACTCATTATTATTTCCAAAAGTCCAAAAGACACACGCTCTATTGGTAGAAGTTTGGGAGATATTTTGAGAGCAAATGATATTCTTTGTTTGTATGGAGATTTAGGATCTGGAAAAACGTGTCTAACACAGGGGATTGCTCATGGGTTAGGGATTTTAGAGGAAGAATATGTAAGGAGTTCAACTTTTGTTCTCTTTAATGAATACAGAGGGGGGAGGATTCCTTTATATCATTTTGATTTTTTCAGGATTGATAAATTAGATGAAATCATAGATATAGGTTTTGAAGAGTATATAAATAACAACGGAATAACCGTTATTGAATGGGCAGATAAATTTCCAGGCATCCTTCCTGAAAAGAGACTAGATATTGAACTCCTTATTGATAATTTAAATACAAGAAAAATTTTAATTTCAATTCCTCACCCAGATAAAAGATATAATAATATATTTATGTCTCTAAAAAAATCACCCCGAATATAAGAATTTCCTACTCAAAAATTACTAGAAGAGCAGGAACTATTTAATAATATAACCCTTGAACTTCCCTTTACAATTCAAATGAATTGTGGCATATTTATAAGTAAATAAGAAAGAAAATGGATATGATTTCGATTTTTAAAATCAGAGTCTTTTTGATATTGATTATTTTCTTATCTCTTTTTTCACTCGCTTTCTATTTCGTTAAAAATTTTACGCAAAGAGAGATCAATCTAAAGTTCAAAGATATAAATATAAAGAGCGATCTTAAGCTGCAAAAAGTTCATGTCATTGAAAAAAAAAGAGATAGAAAGGAATGGGAGTTAGAAGCAGATTCGACCGAAATGTTTAATAAGGAAAATATAACAATTCTTAAAAATGTAAGGTTAAAATTCTTTCCTGAGAATAGGGAAGAAATTACAGTTGTAGGTAAAAAGGGAAAATTTAATAATAATACAAAAAATATGGAAATTTATGGAAATGTTGTTGTGTCATCGAATGACGGTTATTCTTTGAAGACCAATAGCCTTAGATTTACCTCTTCTACAAAGGTGGTTGAGACTGATGATCCGGTAGAAATTAGCAAAGATGGACTAAGCATAATAGGAAAGGGGCTATTTTCACAATTAGACAAGCAAAAACTAGAAATAAAAAGAGATGTAAAAGCCATATTGCATCATTTAAATTAAATCACAATCATGTATTAGAAAAGACTGAAATTTAAAAGATTTCATAGATTTGATAATTTATAAGGAATTATCTAGATTGAATAGAAAAATTAAAAGGTTAGGGATGAAGAGAATCAGTGATATCTTCTTGATGATAATGTTTACATTTTTTTTATCAACAATATTTAGTGCTCCATTAATGGGTGCTGAGATAAAAAAAGAGAAAAAAGATAATGTACCTATTCATATAACCTCTGATAATATGATATCCAATAACAAGGAAAAGGTCATTATATTTAAGGGAAATGTAGTGGTCAAAAAAGGAGATATTACTATATACTCAGATACCTTAAATGTCTATCATAGTGAAGAAGGAAATAAAAAGACTTCAAATATAGGTAGTGGTAATATTTCTAAAGTAATTGCTATTGGAAATGTTAAGATTGATCAAGGGGATAGGCATGCAGAAGGGCAAAGGGCAGAATATTTTAATAAAGAACAGAAGGTAGTTTTAACTGGTGATCCAGTAGTTTGGGAAAAAGGAAACAAGGTTTCTGGAACAGAGATGATTTTCTATTTAGAAGAGGATAAGTGTATTATTAAAGGAAGCAAGGAGAGGAGAGTTAATGTATCAATCTTTCCTGAAGAAAAACAGTCTGAACCAATAGGAAAAACCGGGAAGAAAAAGAATAAGGCAGAAAAAAATGTACCAAGCACTCAACGTAACTGATTTCATCAAGACTTATAATGGTAAAAATGTAGTTAACAAAGTAAGCCTAAAGCTAAAACAGGGGGAGATCGTTGGCCTTTTAGGTCCAAATGGTGCTGGTAAGACAACAATCTTTTATATGATTGTGGGTTTAATCAGACCTGATAATGGTTCAATTAGTTTGGATGGAGAGGATATAACAAATCTGCCGATGTATCTAAGAGCTCGCCATGGGATTGGATATTTGCCCCAAGAACCTTCAGTATTTAGAAAACTAACTGTTGAGGAAAATGTTTTAGCAATTCTTCAAACATTACCTTACAGCAAAGATGAGATAAAACAAAAAGCAAAGTCTCTATTACAGGAGCTTAACATATGGTCTATAAGAAACACAAAAGGGTATTCCCTTTCAGGAGGGGAAAGGAGGAGGGTTGAGATAACAAGGGCATTAGCTACTTCTCCTTCCTTTATTCTTTTAGATGAGCCCTTTGCCGGTATTGATCCTATAATTGTTAATGAAATTCAAAAGATTGTATATAAACTAAAAGAAAAAGGGATTGGGATATTAATTACAGACCACAATGTTAGAGAAACATTAGAAATTACTGATAGGGCTTATATCATTAATGAAGGTGTTGTTTTAGAGAGCGGTCTTCCAAATGAAATAGCGAATAGCAAAAAGGCAAGAAAGATATACCTGGGAGATAGTTTTTCTCTTCCTACCTGATTTTAATAATGGGATAGATACTACTTTAGTCTGAGGTGATATCTTTATGGCGATGAATATAAAATTAGGACTGAAGCAGTCACAAAGGCTTGTAATGACCACCATGCTTCAACAAGCTATAAAGCTTCTCCCTTTATCAAAACTCGAGTTAGTTCAATTAATACGCCAAGAGCTATCAGAAAACCCTCTTTTAGATGAGAATCCCACTATTGAGGAAGATGATTTTCCACAAAGGGAAGAAAAGATTACTGAAAAAAAAGAGAATGAAGATTCCGAATCAGATTTTAATTGGGAGAGTTATTTTCAAAATAGGAATAATTCAGGCTTTTCTCTCAGTGTTGATAGCGAAACTTCTTCACCAGAAAATAGAATAGCAAATGAGGTTTCACTTTCAGATTATCTGTTATGGCAGTTATCCCTCTCTTCCAATGATAGTTTAGAAAGATGTGTAGGAGCGTTTTTAATAGGCAATATAGACAATGATGGTTATTTAAAATGTGATTTAGAAGAAGCTGCCCGCCATTGCAATGTGGATATAGAGTTTGCAGGCAATGTATTAAAATTTATTCAGAGCTTTGACCCGCCTGGCATTGCTGCAAGGAACCTTCAAGAATGTTTATTACTACAAATTTCCCAATTAGGGAAGAATGGTTCCTTGGCTGAAAAATTGGTAGAAAATCATTTAGAAAAATTAGAAGAAAGGTTTTATTCAAGAATTGCAAAGGAAGAAGGTGTTTCAGTTGATGATATTATTGCAGCGGTAAAGTTTATTAGAGAATTAGACCCAGAACCCGGTTTAAAATATAATCCTAAACAGATTGAGTATATAGTTCCTGATGTCATGGTCGTAAAAGTTGATGATGATTATCAGGTTATTACTCATAATGAAGGGATCCCCAGGCTTCGTATAAATCCTTTTTATGAAAAATTGTTGAAGAAGAAGAATTCAATGCAGAGTGCTGACAAACAGTATATCGAGGATAAATTTAAGTCTGCCCTTTGGCTCATTAAAAGTATTGAGCAAAGAAGGCAAACCCTCGAAAAGGTTACAAAGAGTATTGTTAAGTTTCAAAGGGAGTTTTTTGATAAAGGGACTTCCTACTTACGACCGCTGGTTTTAAGGGATGTGGCAGAGGATATTGAGATGCATGAGTCAACAGTGAGCAGGATTACCACTAATAAATATATGCATACTCCACAAGGAATTTTTGAACTAAAATATTTTTTTCATAGTGGTATAGATTCCCTTATAGGAGATACTGCATCTTCAGTAACAGTTAAAGAAAGGATTAAAAAGATTATCTTAAATGAAGACTCGAAAAGGCCTTATACAGACCAGGAAATCGTTGAACTCTTGAGAAAAGAGAATGTAATTATTGCTAGGAGAACCGTAACCAAATATAGAAAAGAAATGAAAGTACTTCCCTCCAGCAGAAGGAAAAAGATATATAATTTATAAAAGGAGGAGCTATGCAGATTAAACTGACGGGGAGAAAAATCGAGGTGACACAAGCTTTAAAGGATTATGCTGAAGAAAGAGCATCAAAGATAAAAAAGATTTTTGATCTTCCTTTTGATGTCCATTTGGTTTTATCTGTAGAAAAATATAGACATCAAGCTGAAATTAGCATTAATGCTAATGGTATCTTTATACACAGCAAAGAAGAAACAGGTGATATGTATCAATCTATTGATAAGGTGATAGACAAGGTTGGGCGTCAACTAAAAAGATATAAAGAAAAGATGAGAACTGTTAAGAATAGGCAGGAAAATAAATGGACAGGTATGAAAACAAACACAATAGATAGAGAGAGCATTTTTCAGGAGGGTGAAGAACCAAAGATTATGAAGACGAAAGATTTAGATGTTAAACCTATGTCTCTTAAAGAGGCTATCATGCAAATTGATCTTATTGGTAATGACTCTTTGATTTTTGTGAATTCTTCAAGTAATGAAGTAAATGTTGTATATAAAAGAAAAGATGGAAATTATGATTTAATAGAGCCCTTTTCGAATAAAAAGTAGAAAAAATGCGTCTAAAGGATTTAATTAAAAAAAATTTAATAATAGATAATATTCGTTCGGAAGATAAAGAGGGTGCAATAGATGAACTTTTGAAACCATTGCTACCAGAGCTCAGTATAAGTAATGGTGCAGATATAAAAAAGATTCTTTTAGATAGAGAAGAATTGGGTAGCACGGGAGTAGGGAAAAATATAGCAATTCCACATGTTAAAACAAAAGATATAAATGGTGTCTTTTCTGTCTTTGGACGATCGAAGAAGGGAATTGATTTCAATTCATTAGATGGGAAGCCAGTCTATCTCTTATTTTTATTATTATCAGGAGAGGAGTCAAATAGTGAACTTCTTCAGACATTATCTCAGGCATGTAAGGTGCTTATGAGCGAAAATATAAGAAAGAGTTTGATTAATGCTAAAGATAAGGAAGAACTCTACAGAATTATCTATGAAGAAGGTTCTAAAATAGGTTAATACCATAGATTTTTTGAGAATAAAGAAAAATAAAAATTGAGTATTTCAAATTTAAGTCATATTTATCATCTTCTTAAATTTCCTTCCAATTTATAATATGAAAAATATCCGATTTGTAGTTTTAAGTGGTCTTTCTGGCGCAGGGAAGAGTATTGCTATAAAGGCCTTTGAAGATATAGGGTTTTTTTGCGTTGATAACCTTCCTACTGCCCTGATTCCTAAGTTTGCTGAACTCTGCAGTCAAACAAGTACAGATATAAGAAAAGTAGCATTGGGTATTGATATTAGAGAAAGAGATTTTTTGCCAAGTTTTTTGAAAGAATTTAAAAAATTAGCCGAAGAGGGCTATGAGGTTGAACTAATCTTTTTAGAGGCAAAAAACGAGGTTTTGATTAGGCGGTTTAGTGAAACGAGAAGAAAACATCCCTTAGCTGACGGGATTTCAATTATAGATGGGATTAAGTTGGAAAGAAAAAAATTAGCTCCCCTTAGAGAGCAGGCAGATAAGATTATTGATACCTCTGACTATACATTACACCAATTGAGAGAGGTAATCAGTTCATATTTTTTTGAAACAGATAAAAAAAAGAAGATGAATATCTCAATTATCTCTTTTGGATATAAGCATGGTATTCTGTATAATGCTGATTTAGTTTTTGATGTGCGTTTTCTTCCAAATCCTCATTTTGTAGATAGAATACGGGAGTTTAGTGGATTAGATAAAAATGTAGTTGACTACCTTATGAGTTCAAAAATTACCAAGAAATTTATAAAGATTTTTTTCCAGTTTATAAAGTTTATCATTCCTCTATATGAGTACGAAGGGAAAGCTTATCTAACTATCGGATTAGGGTGTACTGGTGGAAGACATCGATCTGTTACTATAGGAGAAGAGCTTGGTAAATATATTAAAAAATTGGGGTATTCAGTAATAATAACTCATAGGGATATTGAGAAAGAACATAAGGAGGTAAGTATAGGATGATTGGTGCTGTTATAATAACACACGGGAGGTTAGGAGAAGAGCTGTTAAACATCGCTGAATTAATCTCGGGCAAGCAAGAGAATTTTAAGGCTATCTCGATTACATCTATGGACAAAGTTGACGATGCCAGAAAGAAGATTAAGAATGCTATAAAAGAGGTGGATAAAGGAAAGGGTGTTCTTCTCCTCACTGACATGTTTGGAGGAACTCCATCAAATATAAGCCTTTCTTTTTTAGATGAATCAAATGTGGAAGTTATTACAGGAGTAAATCTCCCCATGCTGTTAAAACTACTGGATTCTCGCGAAGAAAAAGAGCTTAAAGAATTAGCAAATTTAATAATGGAATATGGAAGGAAAAATATTTCTGTAGCCAGCAATCGGCTCTATCCGGATAAAAATAAAAAAAGATAAAAAAACACCTTTTTTCCCTTTTTTTTCAATCGTTTCCAAGCCAATACCTTAAAAATTTGAAATAAAGTAATGCACAAAAAGAGTATTTATCAAAAGTTTTTTATACCAACCATAAGAAGTTTTACCAGCCAATCATTTAAGCAAACTTTCTCAAAAGATAAGAAAACTTTTATTGACACAGAGAAAATAAGCATGATATATAATTAAGTTTTATTCAATCAAAATAAGCAGATTATTTTTACTTGTTCAGTAACAGACAAATTGATAGATCAAATTGAAGAGATCATAAATATCAATATATAAAGAGGGATAGTAAGACGCATGTTCTATGGTATTGGTGTTTCGCCAGGCATCACTATAGGAAAGGTCTATCACCTTGATAGAAAAAGAATAGACATTCCTGAATATCAAATTTCAACTACTCAAGTCGAAAAAGAGATAGAGAGATTTGAAAAGGCCATTATTTTATCACAATCTCAGTTAGAAAAGACTCAGAGCCAGCTAACTAAAGACCTTGGTGAAGATCATATTTATATTATTGATACTCATATATTAATTTTAAAAGACGAACTGTTAGTAGAAAATACAAAAGACAATATCAGAAACTTTAAGATGAATGCAGAATGGGCATTTAAAAGATCTTTAGAGCATTTTTTTTCTGTATTTGAAAATTTTGATGATGACTATTTAAAAGAGAGAAAAAATGATATAGAACAGATTGGTAATAGAGTGTTAAGCAATTTGGCAGGTCACAAGCTTCCCGCTTTTAAAAGTTTAACTGAACCTATCGTTGTTGTTGCCCATTATCTTTCTCCAGCGGATACTATCCAAATGACAAAGGATAAAATTCTTGGAATTGTTACGGATGTAGGTACAAAGACTTCCCATACGGCTATTATTGCCAGGGCACTACAGATACCTGCTATAGTTGGATTAAAAGATATCAGCAAAAAGATAAAAACAGGGGATTCAATAATCGTTGATGGCGGCAGGGGGGTTGTTATAGTAAATCCAGAAGAAAAGCTTTGTAAAAATTTCTTTGAAAAACAAAAGAAGTATATGCATTATTTAAAAGAATTAGTGAAATTTAAAGATATACCGGCAGAGACAAAAGAAGGTTGCAAGATAGATCTCCTTGCCAATATAGAATATCCAGAAGAAATTATAACTGTGCTGGAAAATGGTGCAAGGGGTATAGGGCTTTTTAGAACAGAATTTCTTTTTTTAAACAGAAAGGATCTTCCTTCTGAAGAAGAGCAGTTTAAAAATTACAAGACCATCGCTGAAAAAATTTCTCCTTTCCCTGCAATTATTCGTACTCTGGATATAGGTGGAGACAAATTTTCCTCGTCTTTTGACCTTCCAGAAGAAATAATGGCTTTTCAAGGACTAAGGGCAATACGGTTCTGTTTACAAAGGAAGGATATCTTTAGGACGCAGTTGAGGGCAATTTTAAGGGCGAGCAACTATGGTAAATTAAAAATCATTTATCCTTTTATTTCATCTTTAAAAGAGCTAAAAGAAGTAAATAAGATTTTTAAAAGCATTAAAGAGGAATTAGATTCTGAAAATATAACTTACGACAAGAATATAGAGACAGGAATAATGGTAGAAACCCCCTCAGCAGCCATGATTTCAGATATATTAGCAAAGGAGACAGATTTTTTTAGTATTGGCTCAAATGATCTGACTCAGTATGCTTTGGCAATTGATAGAAACAATGAACAGGTCGCATATCTTTATGAACCACTCCATCCAGCTATATTAAGATTAATAAAGATGATTATAGAAAAAGCCCACAAAGAAGGAATTAGTGTGAGCATCTGCGGTGAAATGGGTGGAGAACCTTTAAATATAATAGTATTATTAGGACTGGGTATTGATAATTTTAGTATGAATCCCATATCCATTCCTAAGGTAAAAAAGATTCTAAATTTGCTAACTTTGAAGGAATCAAAGAACTTAGCCCAGAAAGCCTTAAAATGTTCTACAGGAGAGGAGATTAAAGAGATTGTGATGAAAAAAATGAGAGAAATGGAACTAGGTGAGTTTGATAAAGAGGAATTTGAAGAATCTATTTCTACAGGCTAAACTAACCCTATTTAATAATATTAAAAGATCAATTTAAGGAGAGATATAAAAATGAGTAAAAAAAATTATTTTTTTACCTCTGAATCTGTAGCAGAAGGACATCCTGACAAGATTGCTGATCAGATATCTGATGCTGTTTTAGATGCTATTTATGAAAAGGACCCTATGGGGAGAGTAGCTTGTGAAACACTCGTTACAACAGGCTTAGCCTTTGTAGCAGGAGAGATAACCACAAGCTGTTATGTTGATATTCCCAAGATAGTAAGGGATACCATCAAAGATATTGGCTACACAAGGGCTAAATTCGGCTTTGACTACGAGACCTGTGCTGTTATCACCTCTATAGATGAGCAATCACCTGATATAGCCATGGGCGTAGACGAAGACCCAGAAACACAGAAAGAGCAGGGAGCTGGTGACCAGGGACTTATGTTTGGATACGCTACAAATGAAACCCCTGAACTGATGCCTGCACCCATTATTGTTGCCCATAAATTGGTCAAACAGCTTTCCCACGTAAGAAAAAAAGATATGCTTCACTACTTAAGACCAGATGGAAAATCTCAGGTTACCATCGAATATATCAATGGAATGCCGTCAAGAATAGATAACATTGTTATCTCGACACAACACAGCGAAGACATTACTTTAAAGGAAGTAAGAGAAGATATTATCGAGAAGGTAATAAAACCTGTAGTTCCTCGTGAGATTTTTGATGAAGAAAATATAAAATACCATATTAATCCAACAGGAAGATTTGTTGTCGGAGGTCCAAAGGGAGATACAGGTTTAACAGGAAGAAAGATAATCGTTGATACCTATGGCGGTATTGGTAGCCATGGAGGAGGATGTTTTTCAGGAAAAGATCCAACAAAGGTTGATAGATCTGCTTCTTATATGGCTCGATATATCGCCAAAAATATCGTAGCAGCAGGTATTTCAGATAAATGCGAAATACAATTAGCCTATGCTATCGGAGTGCCTGATCCGGTATCTGTAATGGTAGATACCTTTGGTACAGGAAAAATAGAAGATAAAAAGATAAGGGAGATGGTTCGGGATAATTTTGATTTAAAACCAGCTGCTATTATAAAGGCTCTGGATTTGAGACGTCCAATCTATAAAAAGACCGCGGTCTATGGCCATTTTGGTAGAAATGAACCAGAGTTCACATGGGAGAAGACAGATAAGGCAAAAATCTTAAAGAAGGATGCTGGTTTATAGACAAATTTAATATTCAAGGAGAAACAGAATAATGGATTGTCATATAAAAGATATGTCATTAGCAAAAAAGGGGAGGCTGAGAATTGAATGGGCTAATCGAAGTATGCCTGTATTGAATCTGATAAAAAAAAGATTTGAAAAGGAAAAACCCCTGAAAGGTTTTAAAATAGCTGCATGCCTTCACGTTACTACAGAAACAGCAAGCCTTATGAAAACACTTAAATCTGGTGGAGCACAAGTAGCCTTGTGTGCTTCAAACCCTTTAAGCACGCAAGATGACGTTGCTGCATCACTAGTAAAGGATAGCAAGGTTCCTGTTTTTGCCATAAAAGGAGAGGACAATAAGACCTACTATCAACACATAAACAAAACCCTTGATATCAAACCCCATGCTACCATGGATGACGGGGCAGATTTGGTTTCTACACTCCATTCCGAAAGAAAGGAATTGATAAAAAGCATTATTGGAGGAACAGAAGAGACAACAACAGGGGTTATAAGATTGAAAAGCATGGCTGATAAAGGGGTGTTAAAGTTTCCTCTCATTGCTGTTAATGATGCGACGACAAAACACCTCTTTGATAACAGATACGGAACAGGCCAAAGTACACTGGATGGAATTATTAGAGCTACAAACCGCTTAATTGCCGGGTCTGTTTTTGTCGTTTGCGGTTATGGTTGGTGCGGGAAAGGGGTAGCCATGAGAGCAAAAGGATATGGTGCAAGGGTGGTTGTTACTGAAGTTGATCCTTTAAGAGGTCTTGAGGCGATTATGGATGGATTCGAGGCGATGCCCATTTCAGAAGCTGCAAAGATTGGTGATTTCTTTGTAACACTGACCGGCGATATTGAGGTAATAAGAAAAGAGCATTACAAATTAATGAAAGATGGAGCGATTATAGCTAATTCTGGACACTTCAATGTAGAGTTAGATATTAATATTTTAAAGAAAATAGCTAAGAAAAAAAGGAAGATAAGAGAGTTTATAGAAGAATTTACTTTAACAAATGGTAAAAGAATAAATCTTCTGGGAGATGGCAGGCTAATAAATTTAGCCGCAGCTGAAGGCCATCCTTCTAGTGTTATGGATATGAGCTTTGCCAACCAGGCCCTTTGCGCAGAATTTTTGGTAAAGAAAGGGGAAAAGCTCGAAAAAAAGGTCTATAAGGTCCCAGAAGAGATAGATCGGTCTATTGCTAAGCTAAAACTTGATTCTCTGGGTGTGAAGATAGATAAATTGACAAAAAAACAAAAAATCTATCTTAAGTCTTGGGAAATGGGGACATAAAAAATTTCTATAAAAAAGAGAAAACCCTTGGTTTCGGCTGAGGGTTTTTTCTTGTTCTTTTTTAGAAATCTATCATAACGATTTTGATAAGCTCGAATACTGGATTGGTCTCTTTAGTGAATATTTAAAAAGTTATGCCTGTTGAGGAACAAAACAGTGAAATATAGGTTTGTCGGGTTACTGTCATTGGGGCATATGTTCACGGACATAAATCAAGGGGCAGTGCCTGCACTGTTACCTTTTTTGATTTTTGAACATCACCTTTCATATATGGCGGCCGCAGGCATCGTATTTGCCTCCAATTTTGCATCCACGCTTGTACAACCCTTATTCGGGCATGCTGCAGATCGTTTTTCAAAACCATGGTTATTGCCGCTTGGAGTTTTCCTGGCAGGATTTGGTGTTTCTCTGATAGGGCTTTTTACAAGCTATGAGTTTATAATCATAGCAGCAATTCTCAGCGGTATCGGTGTCGCTGCATACCATCCTGAAGGGGCACGTCTTGTTAATTTTGCTTCGGGAGAAGAAAAGGGAATGGCAATGAGCCTCTTTGGTGTGGGTGGCACCCTTGGTTTCGCAGTCGGACCGATATTCGCGACCATGGCTCTTATTTTTTTTGGACTGAGGGGTACACTTATTCTCTTGGTGCCGGCGAGCCTCATAGCTATTGTTATGGCTTCTCAGATTTCCAATTTTTCAAAGCTTGAAAAAACAGCGAATAGTCATGCGGAAGATACGATTTCCAAGACACTTCCTGATGCATGGGCTCCTTTTACCCGTCTGACCTTTAATGTCATTGGCCGCTCTATTCTTTTTTACGGTCTGAATACTTTTATCCCCTTATATTGGATCAGCGTTTTGAACCAATCAAAAGTGTCAGGAGCAACTGCACTTACTATCATGTCTGCATCAGGCGTCATCGGAAATATACTCGGTGGAAAGCTGGCCGACCGTTTCGGCCACATTAAAATCATGTTTATCGGGTTTAGCATCCTTATTCCCCTTTTACCGGCTTTAATATGGGTGAGCAATCCCCATATCGCCATGTTTCTCTTAGTTCCAATAGGAATGGCGATTTTCGCTGTCTACAGCCCGCTGATCGTGATGGGACAGAAGTATCTACCTAATCATATTGGATTGTCATCAGGAATAACGATTGGGGCTGCGGTTGCGATTGGAGGGGTTGCCGCACCTTTGCTCGGGAAAATTGCTGACCTCTATGGGATATGGTCAGCTCTGGCAGGGGTTGCTTTTCTGCCAATATTGTTTACAGGAATGACCCTGACACTGCCTGAAAGAGAGGATTTGCCGATTCGAAAAAAATGATTTGGTAGCCTAACAGAACTTAGTTGAAATCAGATCGTAAGAGAAATTCAGAATATATATAAATATAAGGAGTTAAAAGGGGTTATTGTTTGGTAGGATTTATTATTTATTATCTCTACCCCATTTCTCATCCCACAATTTCATAACTCTTATATATTCTGCGATTAAAGATTGTTGATAGTTATCTTCCTTAAATTCTAAAGCAATGTGGAATTCATTGTTCTCTTTCTGTTCACACCGCACAACCTTGGCATTAACATTTATTAAAGAATTACAATTCGGCAACAAAAGACCAACATAAACTTCTGAGTCTTTTGTATAGGGTTTGTTAGAGATAAATCTTGCACCTAAAGAGGAGATATCATAGATTTTTCCTCGAAGTTCTCTTTGATGTTGGATATTCACAGGGTAGATATCCAAAACAGCAGAATGCAATTCTATTCTTGGTACTCGACCTCTCTCTCTGTCTGTCTGTCTGTCTGTCTGTCTGTCTGTTATCCATCCTTAATTAACTAAAAATTTAAAAAATTAAAAATATTCTTAAAAATATTTATCGGCTTATTCCTGTTAAAACTTTAATATAATATCATGAACAAGATGGGCGAATATTGGATTTTTTGGGCAAACTCTGAACTAAACCTATGGTAGCCCCAAGGGGATTCGAACCCCTGTTACCGCCGTGAGAGGGCGGCGTCCTAGGCCTCTAGACGATGGGGCCTTATGGCTGGGGAGAGAGGATTCGAACCTCTGTACCCAGATCCAGAGTCTGGTGTCCTGCCGCTAGACGACTCCCCATATTTGATATGAAGGATTATCAATATAAATTACAAGCAAAACGCAGTCAAGAAAAAATCAGCCCTTACAAAAATTATGTGTTTTTATTTCCCTTTTTGTGCTTTTTCTATCTTTGCCCAGGTATCACGAAGTGTTACGGTCCTGTTAAATACGAGTGAACCACCTTTAGAATCAGAATCTACGCAGAAATAGCCCAATCGTAAAAACTGGTAAATGCTACCGGGCCTTGCATCTTTCAGGCTTGGTTCAACATAGCACTCTTTCAAGACTTCAAGGGATTGTGGATTGATGCAAGACTTCATATCATCCTCGCTACCGGGATCTTCCATAGTAAAAAGACGATCATACAGGCGAACTTCAGCCTTCAGCGCATGTTCAGCAGGTACCCAATGAAGAGTTCCCTTTACCTTTCGTCCCTCCTGCAGAGAACCACTCCTCGTTTTCGGATCAAAGGTACAACGGAGTTCAACGATGTCACCGGTCTTCTCATCTTTCACAACTTTTTCACATTTGATAATATAGGCATGTTTCAGTCTTACCTCGCGACAAGGAGCAAGCCTGAAGTATTTCTTCGGAGGATCTTCCCTGAAGTCATCCTGTTCAATGTAAATAACTTGTGAAAAAGGGACTTTTCTTGTGCCGGCTGAGGGGTCCTCGGGATTGTTTTCCGCTTCGAGTTCTTCTGCTTTGTCTTCAGGATAGTTATCAATAACAACTTTGAGCGGTCTCAAAACGGCCATCACTCGCGGAGCACACTTGTTTAGATTCTCGCGGATGCAGTGTTCAAGGAGTGCAATGTCAACAATACTGTCACTTTTTGCCACTCCTATACGATTACAGAAGCTACGTATTGCTTCAGGGGTGTAACCCCTCCTGTGCATTCCCGAAATCGTCGGCATTCTTGGATCGTCCCATCCTTTGACATCTCCTTCCTTTACCAATTGCAAAAGCTTGCGTTTGCTCATAACAGTATAACTGAGATTCAGACGGGCGAACTCGATCTGCTGAGGATGGTATATTCCAAGGTTATCCACAAACCAGTCATAGAGGGGACGGTGATCCTCAAATTCCAGGGTACATATAGAATGAGTAATTCTTTCAATAGAATCACTTTGACCATGGGCCCAGTCGTACATCGGATAGATGCACCATTTGTCACCGGTTCGATGATGAGTGGCATGGAGGACTCGGTACATCACCGGATCTCGCATATTGATATTTCCAGATGACATATCGATTTTAGCACGAAGCACACGAGAACCGTCTAGAAACTCGCCTGTCCGCATCCTCTCGAACAGTTCAAGGTTCTCTTCGACAGAACGGTTACGATACGGACTTTCTCTTCCGGGTTCTGTCAGGGTACCACGATTCTTCCGTATTTCATCAGCGTTTTGATCGTCAACATACGCCTTGCCATCTTTAATGAGCTTTAATGCATATTCATAGAGTTGGTCAAAATAGTCAGAGGCATAATATTCCCTGTCTTCCCAGTCGAAACCAAGCCACTTCACATCTTTCTTGATTGATTCAACATATTCCTCTTCTTCCTTTACGGGATTCGTGTCATCGAACCGAAGATTGCAGAGTCCGTTGTATTGAGCGGCAAGGCCGAAATTAAGGCATATCGATTTTGCATGACCTATATGGAGATAGCCGTTTGGCTCTGGAGGAAAACGCGTATGTACCCGACCTTCATATTTATTCGTCTTAAGATCGTCGTCTATAATTTCTTTAATAAAATTTGATGGAGTAGGCGTTTCTTCTCTGCTCATAATCGTATTTCTCCAATAGTGTATTTATAAATAATTAAGAGGCTTCTATTGTCCGTATGGCCCTTTCAAGCCTTTTCAACGTCTTTTCTTTTCCGATAATTTCCAGCAGTTCAAAGATTCCTGGACTTTTTGTGTCCCCTGTCATTGCTACACGAACAGGTTGTGCAAGATGTTTTAGCTTGATCTGATGTTTTTCTATTATCTTTACAAATACTTTTTCGAGTTCCGCTTTTCTAAAATCAGGTAGGTCAGACAAAGCTCCTTTCAGATCCTTAAGATAGGAAAGGCTCTTTTCATTCAGAAATTTTTCTTTTGATTTTTCCTCGTATTTTACCTCTTCTGCAATATAATAGCTAAGTGTTTTTGCAAGCTCGATAAGCGTTTTTGAACGCTTTCTTAATGTTTCAACCGCTCTTCCTAACCATTCCTTGTCAAGAGTCTCTTCTCCAGTGATTATATGCTCCTTTTCGAGGAATGGTATTACAAGTTCAGTCAGTTGTTTTGACGATGCATTGATTATATACTGACTGTTCATCCAGTGCAGTTTTTCGGGGTTGAAGACAGCCGCAGATTTTCCTGCATTCTCAAGAGTGAACTTCTCTACCAACTCATCCCTCGAAAAAATTTCCTGGTCGCCATATGACCAGCCAAGTCGCACGAGATAGTTTAAGAGCGCTTCGGGCAGATAGCCCATTTCCCGATAGGCCTGAACAGAGGTTGCCCCATGTCTCTTACTAAGCCTTGCTTTATCTGATCCGAGTATCATTGGAAGATGTGCAAAACGAGGCACTTCGCAGCCAAGTGCTCTGTAGATATGAATCTGCTTCGGAGTATTGTTCAGATGGTCGTCACCGCGGATGACATGGGTAATGTTCATATTCATATCATCAACCACAACAACAAAATTATACGTTGGACTTTCATCTGAACGGAGGATTATAAAATCATCGAACATTGAATTCTCGTAAGTTACATTTCCCTTTATATCATCCTCAACAACCGTCGTACCGGCCTTCGGCATTTTGAATCTCACAACAGGGGTTACGCCAGCAACCGGCTCTTTCCTTTCCCGGCACCTGCCGTCATATTTCGATGTTTCTCCTGCTTTTATTGCAGCCTGTCTCTTCTGTTCGAGCTCGTCTGGAGAACAGTAACAGTAATACGCTTTATCTTCATCCAGCAATTTCCAAATATTGTTTTTGTATATATCAAGACGGTCCGTCTGTCTGTAGGGGCCTTCATCCCAGTCAAGACCAAGCCATTTCAGCCCGTCAATGATCGCCTCTATATATTCATCAGTGGATCTCGTCCTGTCAGTGTCTTCAATGCGCAAAACAAACACACCCCTGTTATGGCGTGCATAGAGCCAGTTATATATGGCTGTTCTTGCTCCTCCAATATGCAGATAACCTGTTGGGCTGGGCGCGAACCTGACTCTGACAGTTTCTTTCATGATAATTATCCCTTAGCCATTATTTTATTAGTAGTCCAGCATATCCTACCACATGTTCGTAATCACCGCTGACCTCTCCTGATGTAGTATATCTCACGAGCTCGCACTCCTTTGCTCCTAAGAGTTTCGATGCAATGATCGTAGTAGTCGTAGGTATGAATCCACACATAGAGATGTGATTTTGCTTTATAGTAGTATAAAGACCTTCTGGATTAAGTTTCAATATCTCGTCTATAGCCTTCTTATCCTTTTCCACAGCAGACTCATGAGATTCATAGTGGGTCATATCTGTACTGGCAATGATTAAACTATCTTTATCGATAGCTTCTATTCCTTTATAAATAGCATTTCCCACATCTTCACAGATCTCGTAATCGCTTCGCATTAATAAAATAGGAACAATGGTAAAGTCTTCAATAAAATACTGGATAAAAGGTAATTGAACTTCGAGGGAGTGTTCTCTTGCATGGCCCATAGAATCGTTCTTGAGATATCTTGATTGGTTAATTATTGCGTTTGCAAGTTCAGAATTAATCTTCACGTTGCCTGTGGGCATTTCCCATTCCCCATCAGCCATAACAGAAGCAGGGACACCAATGCCTGTGTGGTTTGGGCCTATGATAACGATATTTTTGGGTAATTGGATCCTCGAGTAGACCTCGCCAGCAACCCCTCCTGAGTATATATAACCTGCATGAGGACAAACAGCAGCAATAACCTTTTCTTTCTTTACATCTTTAACTGTAAATTCTTTTATCTGTTTCCTTACTTCAGATCCATCATGTGGATAAAACTGTCCGGCTACTGCCGGCTTTCTTATCATTTTTTCACCCCCCCTAAATAAATAGAAAAATTATCTCTTTAACAATTTATGGATATGATCTTCAGCCCCTGTGATTTCAATCTCTTCTTGTTTTCCATCTCTCATATTTTTCAATATTAAGGTACCCTTATTTATCTCATCATCGCCTAATATCAATACATATTTCACATTATACTTATCTGCTTTTCGCATCTGGCTCTTAAGACTTTTAGGTTCATAATCCTTTTCAGAACTGATACCCCTGGACCTCAGTCTATCAAGGATTTTAAAGGCAACTTCTTCAGCCTTTTTCCCTAGGGATGCGATAAATACTGTTGGACCACTTTCAAGCATTTTTATATTGAGAACTGATACCAACCTCTCTAAACCAATAGCAAAACCAAAAGCAGGGGTAGGGGGGCCGCCCATTTCTTCTACGAGATTATCATACCTTCCTCCCCCAGCAATAGCATTCTGGGCACCTAATCCTTTGACCGTGATCTCAAAGGCAGTTCTTGTGTAATAATCAAGCCCTCTGACCAGATGGTCTTCTATCTTGTAATCTATTTTCAATTGGGAAAGAAGACGTAGAACTTCTTTAAAGTGTTCATAACAATCCTTGCATACAAATTCCCTAGTCGTAGGGGCATCAACCAGAACCTTTTTACAATCATCCTCTTTGCAGTCGAGAATTCTTAAAGGGTTTCTTTTAAACCTGTTCTTACAGTTCTTACATAAACGATTAATCTTCTTCTCAAGAAAGAAAGTCAGGGCTTCTTTAAATTGGGGACGGCACTCTTTACATCCCAGGCTATTAATAAGAAGGCTTTTGTTTTCAATTTCTAACCTGTCCAGATATTGATCTAACATGGAGATAATCTCAGCATCCAAAGAGGGATTATCAGAACCAAGGGCTTCAACGTTAATTTGATAAAACTGACGCTGCCTCCCTGCCTGGGGACGCTCATACCTGAACATCGGCCCTAAACAATAGACCTTTAGAACAGATGGGTGTTTATAGAGTTTATGCTCTATATAAGCTCGCACTACAGAAGCCGTGGCTTCAGGCCTCAGGGTAATCTCTTCTCCTCCTTTATCAACAAAAGAATACATCTCCTTTTCAACGATATCTGTAGTCTCTCCTATACCTCTTGCAAAAAGAGCAGTGTTTTCAAAGAGAGGGATCTTTATCTCTGAAAAACCATAGGTTTCAAATATATCCCTTGCCGCCATTTCAACAATTTGCCATTTTCTCACTTCGCGAGGCAGAATATCTTTAACCCCTCTAACAGCCTTGATCTTCATTTTCATTCCCTCAAATTTAATGATTCGCTGTGAAGGCAAGGTAATATCTCACCAGCCTTTCCTAAATAGGTATCGTCCATAAAGTGCGAGATGGGTGTCCTGCCTATATTTATCTCTATGACATAGGCACCAGATTGTTTTGCAATTAATGGTAGAGAAGATGCAGGCTCAACAATAGCAGAGGTCCCAATAACAAAAAAAAGTTCGCATCTTCTTATATTTTCCAAAGCCTTAGAAATAATACCCTCGGGAAGAGCTTCTCCAAACCAGACAACATCAGGCCGAAGGAGTGCACCGCACTCACAAAGGGGAGGAACGTTGTCTGATAATACCTCATGATTTAAAAAAGTCTTTTCTTCTTTTGTGCAGCGAACCCTCCATATATTTCCATGGAGCTCCAAAATCTTTTGGCTTCCTGCTTTGGCGTGCAAACCATCCACGTTTTGTGTTATCAGACAAAAATCATTGAAGGTATTCTCCCATTCAGCAATGATGTGATGGGCGGGATTGGGCTTTATATCACGGATGATCTCTCGCCTCCAGCTGTACCACTCCCAGACAAGCTTCGGGTCTCTGGAAAAGGCAGAAGGAGTTGCAAGCTCCTCAGCACTGAAGTTACGCCACAATCCATCTTTTCCCCTGAAGGTCGGCACACCGCTCTCTGCAGAGACGCCAGCACCTGTTAACACAGCTACTGAACTAGCTTTTTTAAAAACCTTTAATGTCTCTTCTTTTATCTTAATCGCAGCCTCCATGAAAAAGAAATTAACAAAAAGACCATGGGTTGTCAAATGGATTGTATTTTAAATCCGTTTAATTAAATGTCTTAACGAAATATTCATTTCCGTTACTTAGCAAACGAATTGAACCATGTTTATCAGTACGATAGATTTCAATATTCCTTTCTTTTAGCCTCTCAATAACATCTATAGAGGGAAGACGAAACCAATTATATCGACCTAGAGAGATTATTGCTATATCTGGGTCTACTTCTTTTAAAAATTCCTCTGTTGAGGAGGCTTTGCTTCCATGATGAGGTAATTTTAATATATTAGTTTTTAAAGGATAGCTATTCTTTAAAATATATTCTTCAGCTTTGTTTTGGATATCACCTGTAAAAAGAATGCTAAATTTCCGATAGATTAATTTAAAGACCAATGATCTGTTATTTTCATCTTTTATCTTACTATTTATACTACTAAATTCATCTGATGGATGAAAAAAAGAAATTTGTACCTCACCTAATTTATAGTGAAAGGGTGAAGAAATTCTCTTCATCTTTATTTCTTTTTTTAATACTGCATCATTGAGTTCTCTATAAAAACGGTAATTAGGGCTATCCTTATTGAGAAAAATCTCCTTTACTTTCAGTGTATTTACTATATCAACCAAACCCTTCATATGATCAGGATGGGGATGAGTTGCAATCATAAGATCTATCTCTTTAATCCCATGATTCAACAAAAAGGGAAGAACAACCTTTTCTCCAATTTTAAATCCATCATTATATGTTCCACCGCCGTCAATTAATATGTTTTGATGTGATGGGGTTCTGATAAAGGTTGAATCTCCTTGTCCTACATCCAGGAAGGTTACCATTAATGAGTTATTACTATTTAAAATAAATTTTGATGAAAAAAATAAGATTGATAACAACAGAAGTAAAGTAATCAATACTCTTTTTAAACCTCTCTTTTTATAAAAAAAGAGAGTTAAAAGCGCTGTGTAAAATAATAAAAGAATTGGTAGGGAAGGTTTTGATACAAAGATGTATGAAAAGGGTAAAGAAGAGAAAAACTTAGCAAGATAGAATATAATTGATGTGAAAATATTTATAATCCAAGAAGTAAGTTTTATTAAAGGAGTATAGATTAATCCCAAAAATGATGAAAATAGAGCTAATGGAATTAAAAATGAGGCAAGAGGTAGAACAGTAAAATTAGATAGGGGACTTACAAAAATTAGCTTATTAAAATATAATGCTATCATTGGTAGTACACTTAAAGAAGCTGCAAGAGACACGATCAAATACTGAAAAACCTTCTTCTTGATAAGGGAATGAAAATTAAAATCTTCTTTTCTTATCTCGGTGTCATTATATAAAAAATTGGAAATACAAAAGGTAATTCCAAATACTGCTATAAAAGAAAGTTGAAATCCAATATCATAGAAGGATAGGGGATTCCATATTAAAAGAATTATGAGTGCCAGGGCCAGAATATTATAAAGGTCTCTGTGTCGGTCAAAGATTATAGCGAATAAATATGTATATATCATGATCCCGGCCCTTAGAGTAGGTATCCTATTTCCTACCATGATTGCATATATAAAAATAGGAAATATAGTAAAAAGAGCTGCAATCTTTCTAGAGTCATAATAAGTTATTCCTTTAGGGATAATTAGATATTGTATATAAAAGATCAATTTATATATTAAAAAGAATGAAGCAAATGCTATAAATCCCAGATGGAGACCAGATATGGCAAGGAGATGCGCAATACCAGAGTTATTAAACATCTCTATTATATCTCTATCTAATAGACCCCTCTCTCCCCAGACAATTGCCTTTATAATTCCATTATGGGGAAAAGGTAAGTTAGTATCTATATTTTCTAGTACCTTATCTTTTATTTTAAAAAGGGCGTTGATAATTCCTGTCTCGGTTCTTTCTAAAACCTCAACTCTTGATCCTTTCGATACACCTCCAATAACATATATTCCCTTTCTTTGCATATAACTTTGATAATTAAAAGTATTAAAATTTTGAAAACCTGTGGGTGGATGTAATCTTATCTTCTTAACTAAAACTTTGTCTTTATACTTTAGATTGAGATAGGGCTCATAAATGGTTATTTTAGTTTTTCCATTTACAATTTTTGTTTCTTCTCGAGAATATATCTTTCTTGCCTCTATGATAAATCTCGTCTTATCCAATTCAAATTGAGGTGGTGAAATAATTACACCTTCCAGATTAACCTTTTTTTTATCATCAATAACATTAGAAATATGATTATTGGGAAAGGGAAGGGAATGTATATAAACACGAAACAGTCCGAATAATACAAAAAAGAGGAAAATAATAGTAATCATAGAGAGTTTTTTTTGTAAGATGATTGATAATAAGATTAGAAAAGAGAAGATTATAATTAAAAATATCGAATTTATTATGAATAAACCTATTATCAGGCCAGCAATATAAGATATAGTCAAGATTACAAGAGGCCTTTTATTTAATAGATTATCCAATGCAAGATTTTCTTTTAAGATTAGTACAAGGTTTGTAGTTTTTGGTATAATAATACATATTTCTTCTGTCTTAATACAAGATAAATGATGGATAAAAAGAAATTCGTATCCCTTTATATTGGCATATTTCTGATATCAACAGCTACCTTAATCCTCGAGATCTCCCTTGTTAGGGTTATCTCAGTTTCTCAATGGCATCACTTTGCCTATTTGGTTATTAGTATTGCTCTTCTTGGTCTTGGGGCAGGGGGCTCTTTCCTTTTTGTCTTTCCCAAGATATTAGATTTTCAAATCCAAAAAACACTCTCGATCATCTCTTTGTTATTCTGCATAAGTAACATACTGGGTTATTGTATCTTCAATACAATTCCTTTTGATCCCGTTCGCATTGCCTGGGATACGAATCAGTCTCTCTATATCCTTCTTTACTATCTGTTTTTGAGCATACCGTTTTTTTTCTTTGGACTATGTCTCGCTATCCTTTTTACGAAACTGCCAGAGAAATCAAGTAAACTCTACTTCTTTAACCTGACAGGCTCAGCCATAGGATGTCTTATCGTAACCCAGCTTTTTTCACCTCTAAAAGGGGAGGGAACGATTGTATTTGTTTCTCTTGTTGGAGGGGCTGCCTTCTTCACTTTTTCTTATAATTTATCAAGAGCATATAAAGCTTTAGCTTTAGTAACAGTAGCTTTATTCTTAGCTCTTTTGGTCTTTCCTGCTCCATTTCTTCAAATATCGATTTCTCCTTATAAAGCTTTAAAATTATCCCTGACATATAAAAACGCTAAAATCTTGGATACCTATTGGAACTCTTTTTCAAGGGTCGACATTATAGGAAGCCCGGCAGTGAGGTTTGCTCCGGGATTAAGCCTAAAATACAACAAAGCTCTCCCGCCTCAGCTTGGTATTACAATAGATGGAGACAATCTCAACAGCATCACCTATTTTGACGGAAGTGAAAAGTGTCTAGCATTTACAGATTTTCTACCCTCTGCTCTGGTATATCATCTTAAAAAAGCAAAGAATCTATTAATAATCGGCTCAAATGGGGGGATAGATGTCCTTGGAGCACTGTGCCACAAAATCCCTTATATAGAGGCTTTAGAGCCTAACCCGCTTATCATCAATGCAGTCAAAGGGGAATATGCCGAGTTTTCTGGAAGAATATACCGCGACAAAAGAATAAATGTCATAAGTGAGGAGGGGAGAAGCTATATCAGGAAGACAAGAAAGAGATATGATATTATCAATATATCCCTATCTGATAACCCTTCAGCAGCCTCTACAGGCCTCTACAGCCTCAAGGAAAGCTATCTCTATACTGTAGAAGCATTTAAAGATTTTTACAACCACCTCACGCCAGAAGGGATTTTTACCGTTACCAGGTATCTTATTCCACCGCCAAAAGAAGGGATAAGACTGGTTTCTATTGCAAAAAGGGCATTGGAAGAACTCGGCATATCAAACCCTCAAAATCATATCTCTTTAATAAGGAGCTGGGGAACAATTACCTTTCTACTCAAAAAGGATGGTTTTGATAGAAAGGATGTAAGCGTGATAAAAGATTTTTGTAAAAACAGGGGGTTTGATACGGTCTATTTTCCAGGAATAAAAAAAGAAGAGGTCAATATATTCAATAGGTTTTTAAAGCCCTACTACTTTGATTTAGTAGATAATCTCTTAAACAATAAAAATAAAGACGTCTTGAAGAACTATATCTTTGATTTATCGCCAGTTACAGATGATAATCCCTTTTTCTTTCATTTTCTTAGATGGAACAAGATTCCTGAAACATATAGATTAATGGGTGAAAAATGGCAGCCTTTTCTTGAAGGAGGATATCTTTTACCCATAATTTTAGCCCAGGCCTTTTTAGTTAGTATTTTATTGATATTTTTACCCGTCTCTCTATACAAAGGGATAAAATTTATCTCGAAGTTAAATATCTATACATCCATTTATTTTATCGCATTAGGTTTTGGGTTTATTTTTATTGAAATCATATTTTTAGAGAAATTTATTCTGTTTTTGGGCCACCCTGTATATTCCCTCTCTGTTATCCTCTTCTCTGTATTATTATTTTCAGGAATAGGGAGTTATCTGACAGATAAAGGTTTTGTGAGCCGAAATAATCTTCTATTAGAGATCAAGAATTCATTGATTTTAAGAATAACTACATTAGTAGCATTTATTTTTATATATTGGCTTTTATTGCCTACCGTTCTCAGGTTCTTTTTGGGCAGCAGTTTTTTTATGAAACCGATCATTACAATTCTTATCATAGCACCAATAGGGCTTTTGATGGGAATGCCCTTTCCTTTAGGTATCCGGATAACAGGCCTTTTAAATAAAGAAATCATTCCTCTGGCTTTTTGCCTGAATGGAGTATCGTCAATCTTGGGCTCGATCTTATCTATGATTTTGGCAATTTTTCTCGGATTTCAATGGCTTTTATTACTCTCAGCTCTTATATATTCCTTAGCTCTTCTTTCTATCTTAAAGATGCAGGGATAAAAAATCTGTTAAGACCTTTTATATCTATTTACTGAAAAATTGAAATATGATAGATTTCAGTATCTTTTAACTTAACAGAGGTTTCTTATGGCTGAGTCTACACCAATGATGCGACAATATCTTGATATAAAGAGCAAGCATAAAGACGCTATCCTTTTTTTTAGAATGGGTGATTTCTATGAAATGTTCTTTGATGACGCTAAGATAGCATCAAAAATATTAGAAATTACTTTAACATCAAGAAACAAAGAAAAGGATAAATCTGTACCTATGTGCGGTGTGCCATACCACGCATCAGAGTCTTATATTGCACGTTTAATTAATGCGGGATATAACGTAGCCATCTGCGAACAGATAGAAGACCCTAAAAAAGCAAAAGGAATAGTGAAGAGAAATGTTATACGGATTGTTACGCCTGGAACGATATTAAATTCTCCTCTGGTTGGATCTAAAGAAAATCAGTATCTCGCATCATTCGTTCTCTCTGAAGAAAAAGTAATTGGCTTTGCAATTACTGACATATCTACTGGAGAATTTTTAATTACTGAGTTAGATGGAACTTCTCACTTTCAAAAATTAAAGGATGAGCTTTCACGCTGGAATCCAAGAGAATTATTAATACCAAATAATATATCTGACAATGAAGAGATATCTGACTATATAAAAACCCTTGATATTTCAATCAATCCTTATGATGATTGGGTCTTTTCCTATGATCATGCCTATAGATTGTTTTTAGACCATTTTAAGGTTATCTCCCTCGACGGCTATGGCTGTGAATCAAGAAGGGTGGCCGTTCAGGCTGGAGGAGCAATATTACAATATCTGCAAGAAACCCAAAAAATATTCCTAGCACACATCAATAAATTAACTTATTACAACACAGAAAATTATATGATTATTGATCCATCTACCCAAAGGAATCTCGAACTCTTAAAAAGCTTGGGAGATGAATCAAAAAAAGGGTCTCTTTTAGACATTCTTGATCTCACCATCACGCCAATGGGCGGAAGAAAAATAAAAAAATGGATATTAAGGCCCCTTTTAAACGCATCAGAAATCAGAAAAAGACAGGATGTTGTGGATGAATTTTTATCGAATACGATTCTGAGAGGTGAAGTAAGAGAAGCCTTAAAGGAGGTTTATGATCTGGAGAGGTTAGCAGGTCGAATATCTCTATCAGCAGCCAATGCAAGAGACCTCTCGGCATTAAAAAAATCTGTTCTTGTTCTTCCACGACTGAATAAGTTGATAAACCAATCGTCTTCTCCTCTTTTAAATGACTTATTAAGCAAATGGGATAACTTGCAAGATATTGGTGAACTGATTGAGCGATCCATACAGGAAAGTCCTCCATATTCTATAAACGAAGGGGGAATGATCAAAGAGGGGTTTAACAGCAAACTGGATGAGTTAAGAAAAATTACAAAAGCTGGTAAGGATTGGATTTCAAATTTTGAGGCTCAAGAGAAGAAAAAGACAGGCATTAATAATCTGAGGGTTGGCTATAACAAGGTCTTTGGTTATTATATTGAGGTCACTAAGAAAAATATCCCTCTGATCCCGCCAGATTACATCAGAAAGCAGACCTTAGTGAATGCCGAGAGATACATTATTCCAGAACTCAAAGAGTATGAAATAAAAGTACTCAATGCACAGGAAGAGATTTGTGTTTTGGAGTATAACATCTTTCAGGAGATTCGGGAATCCATAATTAAAGAAGTTAATAGAATTCAAAAAATTGCTGGTATCATCTCAACCATAGATGTCTTAGCATCCTTTGCAGAAGCATCATCACTTTATAACTACGTTAAACCAAAGATTAATGAGAACGATGTTATACACATTGCTGAAGGGAGACACCCCGTCTTGGAACAGATAGATGTTAATAATAAGTTTGTTCCTAATGATGCGCTTATAGATTGTGAGAACAATCAAATATTAATTATAACAGGTCCCAACATGGCTGGAAAATCTACTTATCTAAGACAGGTGGCTTTAATAGTCCTCATGGCACAAACAGGATCTTTTGTTCCTGCAAAACAGGCTGAAATTGGTATGGTAGACAGGATTTTTACAAGGGTGGGGGCTCAAGACTTTTTGACAAGAGGCCAGAGCACATTTATGGTTGAAATGAATGAAGCAGCAAATATACTCAATAATGCTACTAAAAAGAGTCTAATAATCCTCGATGAGATAGGAAGGGGAACCAGTACTTTTGATGGAATAAGTATTGCGTGGTCAATTGTGGAATATATACATGATAAATTAGAAGCAAAAACACTCTTTGCTACCCATTACCATGAGCTAGCAGACTTATCTTTAGTGCTAAAAAAGATAAGAAATTATAACTTTGCAGTTAAAGAATGGAACAATGAAATTATCTTCTTGCGAAGAATTGTTCTAGGAAGTACAGATAGGAGCTATGGTATTCAGGTAGCAAGGCTGGCCGGTATTCCTAAAGAAATTTTAGAGAGGGCCAAAGAGGTCCTATCTAACCTTGAAAACACAGAGCTTGATAATAAGGGAAAACCCAAAATCAGCTATAAAAAAAGGGGGGATCAGGAGGAGATGGGCGAGCAGTTTTCTCTTTTTGCAAAAAGGGTGGATGTTTTAATGGAAGAGATAAAAAGGATTGATATCAACAACACAACACCGATGGAGGCAATAAAAATTCTTCATAAAATATCATTACTGGCCAAAGATAAATAAGAAATAATTTTAATTCATTTTTGTCTTGATTTTAAAATCGATTTAAAATATATTTGAAAACTTCGTTTTAACACTTAATTAATAAACTGGAGAATAAGAAATGGGGATGACAATATCCGAAAAAATACTAGCAGCTCATTCTGATAAACAAGAGGTAAGACCGGGTGAGTTAATTAATGTCAAGTTAGACATTACTCTTGGAAATGATATCACTGCTCCTTTAGCTATTAAAGAATTTGAAAAGGCCGGTGCAAAAAAGGTATTTAATAAAGAGAGAATTATATTTGTCCTTGATCATTTCACACCCAATAAGGATATCAATTCAGCTATACAGTGCAAGATGGTTAGAGAATTTGCAAAAAAACACGGGCTTATCAACTTCTATGAAGGGGGTGAGGTAGGCATTGAACATGCCCTTTTACCAGAAAAAGGTCTGGTTCTTCCAGGAGATATAGTCATTGGTGCAGATTCTCATACATGTACGTATGGAGCCTTAGGTGCTTTTTCTACAGGAATAGGGAGTACAGACCTAGCAGCTGCCATGATTACTGGGGAAACCTGGTTTAAGGTTCCTGAAGCTATAAAATTTATATTTAACGGAAAGCTAAAAAAGTGGGTCTCTGGAAAAGATTTGATTCTTTATACTATTGGGAAGATTGGGGTTGATGGTGCTTTGTATAAATCCATGGAGTTTACAGGGAATATCATTACGTCAATGCCCATGGAAGGAAGATTCACGATGACAAATATGGCTATTGAGGCTGGCGCAAAGAACGGTATTATTGAACCAAATGAAATAACCCTCGAATATGTTAAGAACAGGGCGAAAAGGAAATTCAAGATATACCAGAGCGACCCTGATGCAAATTACTCTAAGGTCTATGAGTTTAAAGGGGAAGATATAGAACCCCAAGTTGCTTTTCCCCACCTTCCTGAAAATACAAAACCGATCAATGAAGTAGGAGATATTCCGATTGATCAGGCAGTAATCGGTTCTTGCACGAATGGATGGCTCTCCGATTTAGAAGAAGCAGCAAAAGTTTTAAAAGGACAAAAAGTGAATAGCAATGTCCGGTTAATCATCTTTCCTGCTACTCCAGAGATCTATCGTCAGGCAATGAAAAAGGGACTCTTTGATATTTTTTTGGATGCTAAGGCGATTATCAGCCCTCCCACATGTGGCCCATGTCTTGGAGGACATATGGGAGTTTTGGCTGAAGGAGAGAGGGCTATTGCTACTACAAACAGAAATTTTGTAGGAAGGATGGGCCATCCCAAGAGCGAAGTCTATCTTTCTAATCCTGCAGTGGCAGCAGCATCTGCTATTATGGGAAGGATAGCTAGCCCAGAGGAAGTTGTCAATAAATAACAGGAGGTCAGGGTGCAAATAAAAGGAAAAGCATGGAAGTTTGGTTCAAATATCGATACAGATGTAATCATCCCGGCAAGGTATTTAAATACATCTGATCCGTCTGAACTGGCGAAACACTGCATGGAGGACATAGATAAGGATTTCGTAAAAAATATAGAAAAGGGAGATATCATTGTTGCTGGCAAGAATTTTGGCTGTGGTTCCTCCAGAGAACATGCCCCTGTTTCAATAAAAGCTGCAGGGATATCATGTGTTATCGCGAAAACCTTTGCGAGAATTTTTTATAGAAACGCTATCAATACAGGTCTTCTCATCATTGAGTGTCCTGAAGCTTCAGACAAGATTGAAAGAGGGGATATCGTGAGAATCAATATTCAGGCAGGGAAGATTGAGAATTTGACGAAAAAAGAAGAATATTTGACAACGCCCTTTCCACCTTTTATGCAGAAATTGATTGCGTCAGGTGGCTTGATGCCTTATGTATCTATAAAAGAAGGTCTAGAAAAGGAGAAAAAATGAGCTATAAGATTGTTATTCTGCCAGGGGATGGAATTGGAAAAGAGGTAACAAAAGAAGCAGTAAATATATTAAAAATCATTGAAAAAAAATATTCGATCAATTTTGAATTTACCGAACACCTTATCGGTGGAGCTGCCATTGATAAAACAGGAGTCCCACTGACTGATGAAACACTTTCAGCTTGCGAAGATAGTGATGGGGTTCTCATGGGAGCGGTAGGTGGACCAAAATGGGATCAGCTAGATTACTCTCTACGTCCTGAAAAAGGGTTACTGAAGCTTCGAAAGGAACTAGACCTGTTTGCAAATTTAAGGCCAGCTAAACTCTACTCAACGCTCATGGAGGCTTCTCCTTTAAAGAACGAGATTATCCAAGGGCTGGATATTTTGATTGTGAGAGAACTCACAGGAGATATCTATTTTGGAGAACCCAGAGGAGTGGAGAAGAAAAACGGGAAAGAGAGAGGTTTTAACACCATGGTATATTTCGATTATGAAATTGCGAGGATTGCAAGGCTTTCTTTTGAGTTGGCTTCGAAAAGGGAAAAAAAACTGACCTCTGTAGATAAAGCAAATGTCCTCGATACAAGTGTATTATGGAGAAAGGTTGTTAACGAAGTTGGAAAAGAGTTTCCTGATATAGAACTTAACCACCTCTATGTTGATAACTGTGCTATGCAGTTAGTAAGAGAACCAAAACAGTTTGATGTTATTGTTACCGGAAACATCTTTGGAGATATCCTAAGTGATGAGGCCTCAATGCTTACAGGTTCAATAGGCATGCTTCCCTCTGCAAGTATTGGAGGAAAGGTAGGGGTATATGAGCCTGTTCACGGAAGCGCTCCAGACATAGAAGGTAAGGATATTGCCAATCCCATTGCATCTATTACCTCTGCAGCAATGATGCTCAGATATACATTAGACCAGAAAGAAGCAGCTAATGATATCGAGAATGCTGTAGAAAGGGTTTTAGAAAAGGGCTATAGAACAAAGGATATATTTAAAGAAGGAGATAATTTGGTCGGAACCAGAGAAATGAGTTCCCTTATTTCAGAAGAACTGGAGAAATAATAAAGGAGATGAAATAACAATGAAAGAAAGAAAAGAATACAATGTAGCTGTAGTAGGTGTAACAGGAGCTGTCGGAAACGAGATGATATCTATACTTGAAGAAAGAAAGTTTCCAGTAAAGAACTTAAGGTTTCTTGCTTCCGAAAGGTCAGAAGGTAAAAGCCTTGAATTTAAAGGCCAAAAATTTATAGTCAAGACACTTACAAAAGATTCATTTTCAGACATAGATATTGCACTCTTTTCTGCTGGTGGGTCTCGAAGTGAAGAGTTTGCACCAGCAGCAGTTAAGGCAGGGGCAGTAGTTGTAGATAATACAAGCGCCTTTAGAATGGATCCTGAGGTTCCTCTTGTCGTTCCGGAAGTTAACTCTCACGCCATTTCTAAACACAAAGGGATTATTGCTAATCCTAACTGCTCTACGATTCAAATGGTAGTTGCCTTAAAACCCATTCATGACATTGCAAAGATAAAACGAGTGGTTGTTTCCACTTATCAGGCTGTTTCAGGAACAGGAAAGAAGGCTATAGATGAATTGTCGACACAAACTAGAGCAATTTTCAATCTTCAAGAAGTAATATGTAATGTGTATCCTCATCAGATAGCCTTTAACTGCCTCCCTCACATCGATGTTTTTTTTGATAGTGGATATACTAAAGAAGAAATCAAGATGGTTAATGAGACAAAGAAAATTATGGAGGATGATTCGATTGCAGTAACCGCCACTACGGTTAGGGTTCCTGTTTTTCATAGCCATTCAGAATCAATAAATATCGAAACTGAGAAAAAAATAACTGCTGAAGAAGCAAGGGAGGTTCTATCTAAGGCTCCAGGAATCAAGGTCATCGATAACCCTAAAAACTTAGAATATCCCTTGGCTATAGATGCTGCTGGGAAAGATGAGGTTTTCGTTGGTCGAATCAGAGAAGATGAGTCAATAGAAAAAGGATTAAATCTATGGGTAGTTTCTGATAATCTCAGAAAGGGTGCTGCCCTTAATGCCATACAGATAGCCGAGGTAATGATTAGGGATGGCCTCTTATAATTTTTTGGAGAACTTTAAATGTCAAGAGCCAAAATTGGTGTGATAGGCGGAAGCGGCCTCTATAAGATGGAAGGTTTAGAGGTTATTGAGAAAAAAAAGCTAAACACCCCCTTCGGTAATCCATCAGACAGCTTTATCATTGGTTCCTTAGATGGAGCAGATGTTGTTTTTCTCCCAAGACACGGTACTGGTCACAGAATATTGCCATCTGAGCTGAACTTTCGTGCAAATATATACGGTATGAAAGAATTAGGAGCAGAGTGGATCATATCCGTAAGCGCGGTAGGTAGCATGAAAGAAAATCTCTATCCTGGAGATATAGTCATTCCCGACCAGTTTTTTGACAGAACAAAAAAAAGAATCAACACATTTTTTGGAGACGGCGTTGTTGCTCATGTCCCCTTTGCTGACCCAGTTTGCCCTGATCTTAGCTCTATCTTATTTAAAGCAGGAGAGAAGATAGGGGCTAAAATCCATAAAGGAGGGACGTATCTTTGTATTGAAGGTCCCCAGTTTTCTACAAGGGCTGAGTCAAAAACCTATCGAGCTTGGGGTGTAGATATCATAGGAATGACGAATATACCTGAGGCAAAGCTAGCTAGAGAAGCAGAAATCTGCTATGCAACTGTTGCTCTTGTTACTGACTTTGATTGTTGGCACGAATCCGAAGAAGATGTAAAGATTGATGCTGTATTGGAGATTATGAACAAAAACATTAACACGGCAAAGTCCATTATTAAAAAGGCCGTCAAAATGATTTCTGGTAAGAGAACATGTATTTGTTCTGAAGCATTAAAACACACAATCCTCACTTCAAAAGAATCCATCCCTGAAAAAACTAAAAAGAATTTAGAAATCATCATAGGTAAATATATTTAAGGGTTTTTTTAACTATGGGGAAAAAATCTCAAGATTTGCTTCATATTGCCCAGAGATACATACCAGGAGGCGTTAACAGCCCTGTTCGGTCTTTTAAGGCAGTGGGAGGGACACCTCTATTTATCGAAAGAGGCTTTGGCTCTAAGATATATGATATCGATGGAAACGAATATATTGATTATGTTGGTTCTTGGGGACCAATGATTCTTGGTCATGCCCATCCAGAAGTTATCTCTGCCATTAAGGAAGTCTCTGATAAAGGGACAAGCTTTGGAGCTCCGACTCATTTAGAGGTGAAAATGGCTAAGATGATTATCGAAGCTGTTCCCTCAATCGATATGGTTCGGTTAGTAAATTCAGGTACAGAAGCCACGATGAGCGCTATTCGTTTGGCTCGGGGGTTCACAAAAAGAGATAAGATTATAAAATTCAATGGGTGTTATCATGGACATGCAGATAACCTATTAGTACAAGCAGGTTCTGGCGCATCTACTTTTGGGATTCCAGACAGCTCAGGGGTTCCTCAGGATTTGGTCAAGAGCACCATATCTCTACCTTATAATAATATTGAAATTCTAAAAGATGTGTTAGAAAAGACAGGAAAAGATGTTGCATGCATTATTGTTGAACCCATTGCTGGAAACATGGGTGTCATTCCTCCAAAGAAAGACTTTCTCCAAGGACTGAGAAAATTGACCAAAGATTATGATATTGTACTCATCTTTGACGAGGTAATAACGGGATTTAGAGTATCCTACGGTGGAGCACAGGAGCTTTATAATGTCATGCCTGATTTAACATGCCTTGGAAAAATAATAGGGGGGGGTCTACCTGTTGGAGCCTATGGCGGAAGAAAAGATATCATGAAGCATATCTCACCTTTGGGCCCTGTTTACCAAGCAGGAACCCTTTCAGGAAATCCCATTGCGATTACTGCTGGTCTTAAAACATTAAAGATCTTATCAAGCAATAAAGAGATATATAATGAATTGGATAAAAAGGCAGAAGTCCTCTGTAAAGACATGAGTGAAAATTCAAAAAAGGTAGGGATTCCTGCATATTTTACAAGAGTCGGATCGATGTTTTGCATCTTTTTCAATAAAGAAGAGGTGTTTGATTATGAGACAGCCAAGAAGTCTGACACAAGACGCTTTGCAAAATATTTTCATTCAATGATAGAGCAGGGGATAAGTATCGCTCCTTCACAATTTGAAGCGGGATTTGTCTCTACAGCCCACTCATATCAAGATATAGAAAAAACCCTCTCTGCAAACCTCACTGCGCTAAAATCTCTTTAGAAGTTTCTTTTAAAAAACGGGTTGAATAATTCTAAGAAAAGATATAATATTATTTTTAAATAAAAAAAAATAAAAAGGTGGCCTATGTCAAAAGTTACAGAAGTTATCGGAAGAGAAATCATTGACTCTCGCGGCAACCCTACAATTGAAGTTGATGTAATTTTAGAAAATGGAATACTGGGAAGGGCTTCTGTTCCGTCAGGGGCATCCACTGGTAAGAGAGAAGCCATTGAATTAAGAGATGGGGATAAAAAACGCTATCTCGGTAAAGGCGTTAAAAATGCTGTTGAAAACATAAACAACAAGATAGCTGAAGAGATGGTTGGGCTCGATCCTGCAGATCAGGTGTTTATAGACAATTTCCTTTTAAGCTTAGATGGCACAGAGAACAAGTCAAATTTAGGTGCCAATGCCATTTTGGGAGTATCGCTGGCAATTGCTAAGTCAGCAGCCCAGGACTTGGGGCTACCTCTCTATCAATACATAGGAGGAACCAATGCAAAAGAGCTTCCTGTGCCTATGATGAATATTCTCAATGGGGGTTCCCATGCTGACAATAATCTTGATCTCCAAGAATATATGATAATGCCTTTAGGGGCAGGGAGCTTATCAGAAGCTGTGAGAATGGGCTCAGAGGTATTTCATAACCTAAAGAAGGTTCTTTCAGAAAAAAATTATAATACCGCTGTAGGAGATGAAGGAGGTTTTGCACCTAATCTTCACTCAAACGAAGAGGCTTTTGGATTAATTCTAAAAGGAATTGAGAAGTCGGGATATAAACCAGGAGAAGACATCTATCTTGCAATAGACGCTGCTGCGAGTGAATTCTATAAAGATGGAAAATATATCTTGTCTGCAGAAAAAAAACCTAAAAAGTCATCAGAAGAAATGATAGAATTTTATAAAGGCATGATAAAAAAATATCCAATTATTTCCGTAGAAGACGGGCTTGCTGAGAATGATTGGGATGGGTGGAAGTTATTAACTCAGGAACTTGGTAAAAAGATTCAGATTGTTGGGGATGATATCTTTGTAACCAATACAAAGATATTTCAAGAGGGTATTAAGAAAGGTATTGCAAACTCGATATTAATTAAATTAAATCAGATTGGAACGCTGACCGAAACTTTAGATGCTATAGAGATGGCTAAAAGAAACGGATATACTGCTGTAGTATCACACAGGTCAGGAGAAACAGAAGATGTTACCATTGCCGATGTGGCAGTGGCTTATAATACAGGTCAGATTAAAACCGGCTCCCTTTCTCGGACTGATAGGGTTTCTAAATATAATCAATTAATAAGAATAGAGGAGGAACTCGGAGATATAGCCATATTTAAAGGTAGAGGAGTATTTTACAATATTCAATAAATTATCTAATTTCCAAAATGGATAATAGAAAAAAAAATAACAAAAGATTTAACATTCCTTTCATTTTAACCCTTTGCTTTTTTTTATCTCTTATCTATGTCTCTATATTTGGTTCACAAGGTATAATGAAGGTTTTCCAGATGAATAATAGGGTGGATGCTATGAAGAAGGAGATTCAGCTGTTAGAAAAAGAGAATAATAGGATGAGAAAAGAGATTCATCAACTAAAAACAGATCCCTATTACATAGAAAAGCTTGCCAGAGAAGAGCTTGGGCTTGTAAAACCAAAGGAAAAGATTTACGAATTTGTTGACGAAAAGGAAGATGAAAAGAAACCTAAAAGAGACATAAAAATTCCTTGACAACCATTTAATAATAAAATAATATCAATCATTTAGAATTATCGCGGGGTGGAGCAGTCTGGTAGCTCGTTGGGCTCATAACCCAAAGGTCGCTGGTTCGAATCCAGCCCCCGCTACCAATAAAATCAATGGCTTGCTGATATCGGTAGGCCTTTTTTTTGTCATTTTCTAACACTTTTCTAACAAAGTAATTAAAAATAGCAAAAAATAACGGGAAATAATTTTTAATATTTTTTTCATAAATATCTATTTTAGTTATAGTTAGCCCTGTTATCTCTTGTTAGCTTAACTTTGAGTATGACTCATATCATTTCACTCTGCTAAACTCATTCAAACTACTTAAATTATCATATTAAAGTTATAAAGAAGTTTGCCGATAAATAGTAGTAAGACTATTTTTAATTTTTAAAATTTGTCAATTATAAACGATGAAGACAATAGGACAAAAAGAGAGACGTAGAGCACCGAGAATAACTTTACGTTCAGCTTTTATAGATGTATATCCTATAGATGGTGAGCATAAAACAGAGCTCAGAGGAAAAATCTGTGATGTTTCTACTGTAGGAGCAAAATTTATCTCTAACAAGCCCTATATGAAGGATTCAGAAATTTATGTTGGTCTTTTGTTACCGAGTATTAATACTGTAATAAATATTTCTGGCAGAGTAGTTCGGTGCGAAAAGAAAAGCAGTGAGGAGTATCACATTGCTATAGAATTTAAGGAAGAACGCTATCAACAATCTCTCTTAGAAGAATACATAAGAATTATGAAATCGTGGGATAAACAATGGGAGAGACATTAAAATTAGTTTATTCTCTCACCAGTTTGATAAATTAATCTTTCAATCCTCCTTTCCTTTTTTAAAATTCCCTTTTTTATATATAGAGGCAGAACATAGACAAAAGATCAAAGGTGCTTTTATTATCTTTAGATAATCTATTATTTCTTTAAACAAAAAGCCCCAGATATTTCTATCATGGGGCTTTAGGAGGGGTAGGAAAAGAAATTAAAAAAGTTTTCTTTCCTATTTAAAATAATAATATTCTTTTTTTAAATTACAAACTTGATATGCCATAGAAGAATCTAATATTATTTTTTGTCTCCAACAAGAGGTAAAACCTTATCAATTCTAAAATAGACAAGATATCTTGTCGTATCTTTATATTCTTTGTAATCCTTTCTTCTTCTAAGAGTATCGATAAATTCGCTATTCTTCTCCTCTCTAATTTTTATGAGATAAAGCCTTTTGCCTATGTATTTATCCCCCTCTTCCATAAAAAGGTATGCGGCATGAGGGTTTGACTGGAGATTCTTATGGGTCAAGCGCTCAAGCATGATAAAAGCAATAGTTTCTTCATCAATAAAATGAGGCCTTGCATAAACCGCAGCATCCACTCTTCCATCTGAATCTGCTGTAGCGATTACGCCAAGACCTTTTTTATTTTCAAAATATTCGCTAAGTTTCATTGTTATTCCCCCATAAAATGTTTATTTATTCAAATATACATTGCTTTTTGGATAAAAACAAATGAGCTATATTTTCATCTGTTCTACACATTATAATCAGACTATCTGAAAAACTCTTTTTCTTGACATATATTTTTTCTGTAATAAAATGTCAATAAATCAATATTTTATCAGCGTTTAGAATTCGGTTTATGAAATCTTTAAAAAACATTTTATTGTTGTTTTTCTCCATCTTTTTCTTGTTAATTACTGTTCCCTCAAATGCTGATCTCTCACCAGAGAAGACTTATGAGATTGCTAAAAGGAGATATCACAAACTGATGACCTCATCTCCTATGGAAAAGATAAATAGACAGAGTTGGGATCGTACAATAGGTCTATTTAAAGAAGTTTTTAATAAAAATCCTAGAGGTTCTTTAGCTGATGATTCTCTATTCTCAATTGGAAGTCTTTACGCAGAGCTTTATAGAAGAGCTGGAAACAAGGATGACTTAAAGAATGCAGTAAAATACTATCAAAAGGTCTACCAAAAATTTCCTAAAAGTAACCTATCAGATGATTCCCTTTTTTTGATAGGAGAAGCATTTTTTCTTTATGAAAAGGACTATTCCAGTGCTGATTCAGCTTATAGAAAGATAGTAAATAATTATCCTAAAGGGGATAAATATACCTCAGCAAAAATAAGATTAAGAGAGATTAAGCAGTTCTATTCAAATAAAGCTTCTTTAGAGAAAAAAGAGGGATTGAGCCAAATAAAAGGTGTGCGTCATTGGTCAAACCCAAAATATACTCGAATCGTCATTGATTTAGATAACAAAGTTACCTATAAAGAGTCTCAACTGAGGAACCCAGACAGAATCTATCTTGATCTCTTAAATACAAGATTAGGACCAGAAGCAAAAAAACATTTCATAAAAATCGGAGATAGCCTTTTAAAAAGCATAAGATTAAGTCACCATACAGCAGAGATAACCAGGGTAGTTATAGATATTAATAATATAAATAGATATAAAATCTTTGTTCTCGAGAATCCTTTTAGAATAGTCATTGATGTTAAAGGAGACTATGTTAAGGATGAGGTAGTTACTGAAAAGAGAAAAAAAGAGGATGCTCTCCCTAGAAAGAAAAGAGAAGAATTGACAGTAAAACATTATATAAAAACAATTGTTATTGATCCCGGGCACGGAGGTAAAGATCCTGGGGCTATTGGATATAATGGTCTTGAGGAAAAAACAGTTGTTTTAGATATTGCTAAGAGACTGAAAAAAATAATGAGGGAAAAAACGAACTATAAAGTTATCTTAACAAGAGAAAAAGATGTTTATCTTTCATTAGAAGAAAGAACAGCTATTGCAAATACTCTAAATGCTGACCTATTTATTTCTTTACATGCTAATGCCAGCAGAAGAAGAGGCGCTATGGGTGTTGAGACCTATTTTCTTGACTATACTTTTAATGAAGAAGTCCTAGAGATTGCTTCCAGAGAAAATAACGCTCCTTTTTTATTGAAGGATGACCTTCAAGCAATTTTGTATGATCTTAAAAAAACCAATTATTATAATGAATCTATTCTCTTGGCAAATCATGTTCAAGAGTCATTGATTTTGAGTCTTGATTCTAATTATCGAAAATTTTTAAATCGAGGCGCTAAAGCGGCCCCTTTTTATGTTCTATTTGGCGCAGAAATGCCGAGTGTTCTTATAGAGACTCTCTTCATAAGTAATAGAAAAGAAGAGAAAATGTTGAGGAACGAGAGATATAAACAGCGTATAGCAGAAGCCATATTTATAGGTATCCAGAATTATATGAGTGAAACTAAGAAAGATATACGAGCAGTAAGGTAAAAATTATTCCTGATTATAACCCTCTTTGAAATTATGAAAAAAAACAAAAAAGAAATTCCTGTAGTAGCTATAGTTGGAAGACCTAATGTTGGCAAATCGACTCTATTCAATAAGATTGTTAGTCAAAGAAAGGCCATTGTCAATAATACTGGAGGACTTACTAGAGATAGAAACTACAATAGAGCCTCTTTTAAGGAAAAAGATTTTATTTTAGTAGATACAGGAGGTTTTGAGCCTGTTACGAAAGATAATATCTTGATGCAAGTTAAAGAGCAGGCTCAATTAGCAATTGATGAATCTGATATTATCATATTTCTCTGCGATGGTAAGACAGGAATCACATATGATGATGTAGAGATTTTTAATTTTCTGAGGAAAACTGAGAAACCAATTGTTGTTTCAATAAATAAAATCGATGACTTAAAACACAAAGAAAGGGTTTATGATTTCTATAAACTGGGAACAGATCAACTCTTAGCAATATCAGCGGAACATTCAATTGGGATTAGCGATCTTTTAAACACAGTATATAATTTCTTACCGGATTATAAGGAAATAAAATATCCTGATACATATATAAGGGTCTCTGTTGTTGGACGGCCAAACGTAGGCAAATCTTCCCTAATAAATAAGATCATAAATGAAAAAAGGGTTCTTGTTGATAAATCTCCAGGAACAACAAGAGATTCAATAGATACATATTTCAAAAGAGATGAGAAGGAATTTTTATTTATTGATACAGCTGGGATTAGAAGAAAGGGAAGCGTAACAAATGTTCTTGAAAAATACTGTGTAATTATGGCTTTAAAAAGCTTAGAAAGATCTGATATTGCTTTGATCTTAATAGATGCAACTGATGGAATCACAGCTCAAGATACAAAAATTGCAGGCTATGCATACGAGGCAGGTAAGGCATGTATTATCGTAGTTAATAAATGGGATTTGGTTGAAAAAGATAATAAAACAACAGGAGCTTATACAACAGAAATTAAGAATAAATTAAAATATCTTTCTTTTGCTCCTGTTATTTTTGTTTCAGCCAAGACAGGCCAGAGGATAAATAAGCTTTTTCCTCTTATTGAAGAAATTTTTAAAGAATATAACAAAAAATTAAGCACCAGTAAATTAAACCGTATTATTAAAAAGATATGGGACAAGAGACATCCATCTTCATACAGAGGAAAAGCCGTAAAGTTTTATTATTCAACACAAATAAAATCCGGTCCACCAACCTTTTTAATTTTTGTCAATTATTCAAAAGGAATTCATTTTTCTTATATGAGATATATTGAAAATGGGTTAAGAAATGAATTTGGGTTCTTCGGAACACCCTTAAGAATATTATTAAGGGATAGAAGGTAAATATAAATTTTATTAATAAAAATAATTTAGTATCTTGACAAAAAATTTTTAAAATGATAATTAAGGAGTGTTTTACTTCTAAGTCTCCAAAAACTTAAATCCTAGAAAATATCGTCAGGAGGAACGTTGACAATGGCTGAAGTTATCAAGATTAGAAATGTTAGTATTGTTGGGAATGGAGGAACAGGAAAAACATCTCTAAGTGATGCAATACTCTACGATGCTGGAGCTGTTGATAGGCTTGGCAAAGTAAATAATGGTTCGAGCATAATGGATTATGACGCTGATGAGATATCAAGACAAACGACAATAAATTTGTCGTTAGGATACTGTAACTGGAATAAGTACAAAATTAATATCTTAGATACTCCAGGAAATGCAAATTTTTTTAGTGATACTGAGGGATCTTTAAGAGTAGTAGATGGTTTGGTAGTAGTGGTGAGTGCAACAGATGGTGTAGGTGTTCAGACAGAGAAAATTTGGAATAAGGCCAATGAATTAAATCTTCCCAGAATCGTTTTTCTAAATAAAATCGACCAAGAAAGAGCTGATTTTTTTGGAAATATAGAGAATTTGAGCAAATCCTTTAATCAAAATATTGTTCCCTTGCAAATCCCTATAAATCAAGGCGTTAATTTTAATGGTATCATAGATTTGATTAAGATGAAGGTATTAAAATTTGATGGGGTTAGCAATAAGGTTAGTGAAGAAGAGATACCAAAAGAGCTTTTAGAAAAGGCAAACGAACAGAGAGAAAAGCTTATTGAAGCCTCAGCAGAAATAAATGATAAACTTTTAGAAAAATATCTTGAGGGAGAGGAATTAGATGATACAGAAATAAAAAAATCATTAAGGGAAGGGATTATTAACGGTAAGATTGTTCCTGTTGTTTGTGGATGCGCTATTAAAAATATGGGGGTTCAACCTCTCCTTGATTTAATAGTTGAATGTTTACCATCACCAAATGAGAGACCAGAAATAAAAGGGACTGATCCTAAAGATAACGAGGTTGTTTCTAGAAATCCTTCTGGACAGGAACCCTTTTCAGCTTTTGTATTTAAGACAATTACAGATCCCTATGCAGGGAAGCTGAACTTCTTTAGAGTATTTTCGGGTCAACTCACTTCTGATTCAACAGTGCTTAACTCGACCAAAAAAACACAAGAGAGGATAGGTCAGATTTATGCTATGTTAGGGAAAAACCAGAAGCCAGTTTCTTCAATAAGTGCTGGGGATTTTGCTGCAGTAGCCAAATTAAAAACAACCTTAACTGGTGATACTTTCTGCGATGAAAAAAAGCCTGTAATCTTTGAACCGATAAAATTCCCTGATTCAGTAATCTCTTTTGCTATTGTCCCAAAATCAAAAGGAGACGAAGAAAAGGTAAGTACAGCCCTTACGAAGTTAAAAGAAGAGGATCCTACATTAAAAGTGGAAAGAGACAGTCAGACAAAAGAGCTTACGATTTCTGGTATGGGACAAATCCATCTAGAAGTTATCGTGGAAAAACTAAAGAGGAAATTTGGTGTTGAAGTTAATATGAAGACACCTAAGGTCCCCTATAAAGAGACAATTAGAAAATCATGCAAGGTTCAAGGGAAATATAAGAAACAGTCAGGTGGAAGAGGGCAATATGGTGATACCTGGATAGAGATAGAACCTCTTCCAAGAGGAAAGGGTTTTGAATTTGTTAACAAGATAGTTGGTGGAGTGATTCCAAGACAATATATTCCTGCTGTTGAAAAGGGTATCGTAGAAGCTATGGGACAAGGAGCATTAGCTGGATACACTGTTGTTGATGTTAAGATAACCCTTTATGACGGGTCGTTTCATTCCGTTGATTCATCAGAAATGGCCTTTAAAATAGCGGGTTCGCTTGCATTTAAAAAAGGGGTTCTTCAAGCAAATCCGGTACTCCTTGAACCCATTATGAATATCGAAGTAGTGGTTCCTGAAGAATATATGGGTGATATCATTGGAGATTTGAATTCCAAGAGAGGAAAAATTTCAGGTGTTGATTCGATGAATAGTAACCAGAAAATCAAAGCTCAGGTGCCGATGGCAGAAATATTGAGTTATTCCTCTAACTTAACGTCTATGACGGGAGGAAGAGGTGCTTTTACTATGGAATTTTCTCATTATGAAGAGGTACCCGGTCATATTTCAGAAGTAATAATTAAGGAAAAAGGTGAGAAGAAAGAAGAAAAATAAAAACAAGAAAGAGGAGCCTTATTAAAATGATAAAAACCAATATTATAAACTCTGTTTATGAAAGGGTCGGTTTTTCGAGACACGAAGCAGAAGAGGCTGTAGAAATCATATTCAATATTATAAAAGAGACCTTAGAGAAAGGAGAGAACGTTAAAATTTCAAGATTTGGAACTTTTAATATCCATAGTAAAAACCAAAGGATTGGCAGGAATCCAAAGACTGGACAAGAGATTATGATTTCCCCTAGAAAGGTCCTGAGCTTTAAAGCAAGTCAGATACTAAAGGATAGAGTAAACCATTCTAAATAGATATTATATTTTTCCTTTAAATATAAATTGAAATTGTCATGACCCTTATTCCTGAAAAATTATTCTTTAAGATTGGAGAAGTAGCAAAAATTACAGGTATTAAACCATATATCCTTAGATATTGGGAATCTGAGTTTCCTATTATTCGTCCTGAAAAAAACAGAGTGGGTCAAAGAGTATATCAGAAAAAGGATCTAGAGAGAATTCTAGAGATAAAGAGACTTTTATATGATGAGCGATATACGATTGCTGGTGCAAAAAAGAAGATATTAGACGATTCCAAGAAAACAGCTCGTCAAATGACCTTAAACATTGATCAAGAACAATTATATAAAAGATTAATATATAATTTAAAAAATGATTTAGTTTCAATTTTTCGTATCTTAGATAAAAAATAAAGAGTAAAACGCTGTATTAATTGACATCGATTAGGGCGGGGCGTAGCGCAGCCTGGTTAGCGCACCTGAATGGGGTTCAGGGGGTCGGAGGTTCAAATCCTCTCGCCCCGACCATTTTATTTTAGCAGAAAGCTGGAGAGATAAAGAGTCTGCCCGAAGGGTAGGCTTTTTATCTATTGAGGAACAAAATTTTGAAGATACTTTTATCAAATGATGACGGTATAGATTCTGAGGGATTAAAATTCCTGCACGACTCGCTAAAAAACCTTGGTAAAATCATTGTCATTGCTCCTAATAGAGAAAGAAGTGTAGTAGGGCATTCCCTAACATTAGATTCCCCACTAAGAATTGAAAAAATAAAGAACAACTGGTTTTCAATTAACGGAACACCAGCAGATTGTGTTAATATTGGTCTAAACTTTATTCTAAAAAGAAAAAAGCCTGATATTCTTATTTCTGGAATAAATAAAGGAGGAAATTTGGGAAATGATGTTACATATTCTGGAACAGTTTCTGCAGCAATGGAAGGAACCTTATTAGGGATCCCATCGATTGCTATTTCTCTAGTTTCAAAAAACAATTTTCATTTCTCGACAGCTGCAGAATTTACATTAGAACTAGTGAGTTATGTGTTGAAGAAAGGATTACCTAAAAATACACTATTAAATGTAAATATTCCTAATAAGCCTCTTAAAGAGTTGAAAGGAGTTAGAATTACTAAACAGGGAAAGAGTATTTACGGAGATACCATTGTAGAAAAAGTTGATCCAAGAAATAAAAAGTATTATTGGATAGGCAGCAATAATCGAAAATGGAGTCTTGAAGAAGATACAGATATGTTTGCAATCCAGAATGATGAAATTTCCATAACCCCCCTTCATCTTGATCTAACTAATTATGAGGCTTATTCAAAGCTGCTAAAAGAGTGGAAATTTCATATATAATTTAGTTGTTTTGCTAGCTTAACAGATACTTTCCATAATTAATTAATCATAATAAAAAGTTTTTAGAGAATTGAAGAAAATTATAAAGATGATTAGTAAGTATCCGACACGCTCTTTTTAATTTATTAAGAGAATTTAGATAAATGGAATATTCAGTAGCCAGAAACAAAATGGTTAGAGATCAACTGATAAATAGAGGAATTAAAGATCAAAAGGTTTTAGACGCTATGGCAAAAATTCCTAGGCATTTATTCGTTGAGCAGGCACTAAGAGATAGGGCTTATGGTGATTATCCATTACCTATTGGTGAGAAACAAACAATCTCGCAGCCTTATATCGTAGCATTAATGACAGAAGCCTTAAAATTATCGGGAGATGAGAAGGTTCTTGAAATAGGGACTGGATCCGGATATCAGACAGCAATACTTGCTGAATTAGCTATAAAGGTATATTCCATTGAGAGAATAAAATCCCTTTCTATAAAGGCAAGAAAAAACCTAGATAAATTGAAATATCACAACACAGTTTTAAAAGTCTTTGATGGAACATATGGATGGAAAGAAGAGGCCCCTTTTAATGCAATTATGGTTACAGCAGCCTCTCCAAATATTCCAGAAACACTTGTTGACCAACTAGCGATTAATGGAAGGATGGTTATTCCAGTAGGAGGTTCATTTTCTCAGAACCTGATAAAGGTTGTTAAAAATGAAGAAGGAATTAAAACATTTAATCTTAGTGGATGTGTTTTTGTAAAGTTAATTGGGAACCATGCTTGGAAACATGAATAGAATGTCGGGGCGTAGCGCAGCCTGGTTAGCGCACCTGCTTCGGGAGCAGGGGGTCGGAGGTTCAAATCCTCTCGTCCCGACCATTTTGAATATTAAATGAGAAAAGAAAATGAATATTGGTGTTATTGGTGGTGCTTTTTGTAGTTCTGATATTTATAGAATTGCTGAAGATGTTGGAAGATTTATAGCGAAAAGGGGAGGGGTGCTAATTACTGGCGGTTTAAGTGGTGTTATGGAAGCAGCTTCAAAAGGTGCTAAAGAAGAAGGGGGATTAACCGTTGGAATATTACCGGGTTTTGAAGATACAGATGCAAATAGATATATTGATATACCGATTGTTACCGGACTTGACCATGCCAGAAATGTTATTGTCGTAAGGAGTTCTCAAGCAATCATTGCTATAAATGGAGAGTATGGAACATTGTCAGAAATCTCTATTGCATTAAAAATAGGAAAGCCTGTTATTGGAATCAATACATGGAAGTGGCTAAAAGATATTGTAGTAGCAAATGGGCCAGAGGATGCGGTAGAAAAAGCGTTTAGCCTCATAAAATAGAAATGATTAAAGATTCAAAGAAAAATTTATATCTTATCTTTGTAATTTTAGCTTTAATTGGATTGATAAGCTGTTCAAGGGTTCTACCGAAAGGATTTCCTTATCCTCATAAGAAAAAAGAGGTTTATCATATTGTAAAAAAAGGAGAAACCCTTTGGGGGATATCGAATCTCTATCATGTTGATTTGGAAGAAATTATAAGAGCAAATCGTATATCTGACCCAAAAAGAATAACCGTAGGACAGAAACTTTTCATTCCTAGAGCGAAAAAGCCTCTCAAAGCAAAAATCCATTCTCCCAAGATTGAGGAATTTATTTGGCCTATAAAGGGCAAAATCATTTCCTATTTTGGTGTAAAAGAAAAAAAGAAAAACAATGGAATAGATATAAGTGTTTCTGGTGAGGGCCATATTGTTGCTATTGCATCTGGAAAAATAATTTTCAGTGACTTTGGTCCCGAGGGATATGGCAAGATGATAATGATAAAACATAGATTCGGCTTTGTAAGCTTATACTCTAATCAAAAAGAAAACTTGGTTACTGTAAACCAAATAGTTAGGCAGGGTGAAAAAATAGCAAGAATAGAAAAAACAAAGGATAAAGAAGAACCATATCTTCATCTAGAAATCAGAAAAAACAGGATTCCAAGAGACCCTCTCTTGTATCTGCCTTAGAAAGGAGATTGATTTATGAATACAGCCGAGAATTTAAGAGAAAAGATAAGGGATATCCCTGATTTTCCAAAAAAGGGTATTATATTTAAGGATATTACAACCCTCTTAAACGACCCAGTTGCCTTTAGTAAAGCCATTGATCTTTTGGGAGATAGATATACAGAGAAAAAAATAGATGCCGTTGTTGGGATAGAGGCTAGAGGGTTTATTATTGGTTCTGCTTTGGCATATAAGTTAGGTGCTGGTTTTATCCCTATTAGAAAACCGGGAAAACTTCCCTATAAGACACACAGCATGACATATGAATTAGAATACGGTACAGACCAATTAGAGATTCATCAGGATGCGATTAAGCCTGGACAAAGGGTCTTGATTGTAGATGACCTTCTTGCAACTGGAGGAACCATAAAAGCTGCTGCTGACCTTGTTGCAAAATTAAACGCGGAGATTTTAGAAATCGCATTCCTCATAGAGTTGACTTTTTTAAAGGGAAGGGATAAACTCAATAAATATAATATTTATTCCTTAATCCAATTTTAGAATTAAATGTGCCCCCGTAGCTCAGTAGGATAGAGCAAGGGATTCCTAATCCCTGTGCCGGAGGTTCGATTCCTCTCGGGGGTACCAAAAAAATTCCCTTTGCTAGTCTTTTTTATCTTTAAAAAGAAAGTAAACGAATATTTTTAGACTTGGAGATGAGAAATGGTTAGAAGAAGATTGAAGAAATCTAAAGATATAATTATACCTTTAACCAGTACAGAAAAGATTATTTCATTTATAAACGAAAATTTAAAACTACTCCTATCAACTCTGATCATAATCCTTATATGTATTATAGCTTTTTCTGGTTTTATTTTCTATAAATATAAACTTAATAATAATTCTTATATAATTGAATATAAAGCATTGAAATTATATAAGAATTTAGATATTAAAAAGAATAGAACAGACATTGAAAAAGTTTATTTAGATATTATAAAGAAATATAAAGGAACCAAGGGATCAAAGTTTGTACAGCTTTATTTAGGGAATATCTACTTTAAAATGGAAAAATATAATAAGGCTATAGATCAATATAAAGAACTTTTAAAAGAGGTCAAAAAGAACGCAAATCTATATGATTTAGCCATAATGGGACTGGGTTATTCTTATGAAGCCTTAGGAGATTACAAAAAGTCTATTAATTTTTTTAAAAAAATCGTAGAGGATGAAAATAATCCAAATAAAGTTCATGCACATATAGCAATAGGTAGATGCTATGAAGGTTTAAAGGATTATAAAGAAGCTATAAAAAGTTACATTTCAATAAATAAAGAATTTCCAACAAATACATGGAAATCTGAATTGATAAATAAGATTGAAGATTTAAAGGCTAAGATATAAGTCTCTGAAATATAAGTACTTTTAAAAAGATAAAAATAGGGTAGGGTGATTAATATTATTCAAACTACTCGCTTTTTAATCTAAGGATTTCTATTCCAAGAGTGTTATCCATAACTTTTATTTCTACTCTTTCTCCTATTTTATCTAATTCAAGTTTTATGTCTTTCCCTTCTTCTATAAATCTTTTTAATTCATCAAATAATCTACCACGTAAAGTATATGTATATTTATCATTTCCCATTTTTAACCTCCTAAAAGTTAGGATTTATATATGTTATATGGGGTATGGTAAAGCCGTTATTATGTAGAACGTTTAAAATCCTCGGAGAAATTTCCTTTTTCAACAGTAATTGTATCTAGCTCTTTTTCAGCGATTTCCCTTAATGTCTTAACTGTTTCAGAGCTCTCAATATCTGTTCCTCTTACAACTTCTATAATCAAAAAAATTTCATCTTTTTTTAATGCCATAAAATTCACCTCCTTAGGGAAATAAATCAATCCTAGAGGCAAATAGAGAATCTTTGTTTAGATATTTTTTGACCGCCCTCTAATTTAATTATTATTTGATATTACTTCTGATAAGATATATTATGTTAACTTATAAATATTTTAACCTGGAGGCCAGCCCATTTCTCTTCCGCCGAGAAGATGAAAATGTATATGGAATACAGATTGTCCTGCTCCTCGATTACAATTTGCAACTACCCTGAAACCATCTTTATCAATACCATTCTCTTTTGCCATACTATTTGCAACCATAAATATCGAGCCAATAAGGTCTTTTTCTTCCTCTTTGAGCTCAAGCAATGTTGATATATGCTTCTTGGGGATGATTAATAAATGAACAGGTGATTGGGGGGTTATATCTTTGATAACAAAAAGGTCATCATCTTCATATACCTTATCAACAGGTATTTCTCCAGATTCTATTTTGCAAAAAAGACAATCTTTTTCCAACTTTAGTCCCCTTCTCCTTTGTAATTATTGATTAATTCTCTTATTTTTGGAGGTATATAGATATGATTTAAATCAAACTTTGTAAGCTCATTAAGTATGATATCAATCTTATCCTTTAGTCTTAATGACTTATCAACAAATATTACCATATTATTTCTAACCCTACAAAGGCTGCTTTTTATCTTATAGTCATCTTTTTTGAATTCGTCGTACTGAATCTTTACATTTAAAGAATCAGCTATTTTTTCTAAATTTTGGAGAATATATTCATTATTCATCAACTCTCCACATTGAGAACGGATTTATCCCTTCCCTTTCTTTTTGCTGAATATAAAGCATTATCAGCTAATTGTATAAGGTCAGAATAGCTTTTAACTTTACTTTGTGGGAAACTAGAAACACCAATGCTTATTGTGATTTTTATTATTTTATTATGATTTACTTCAAATTCATTAGACTTAATAACCCTTCTTAGTCTTTCGCTAAATTTATATGCTGATTCAGAATCTGTCTGAGGTAAAATGATTATAAACTCCTCACCTCCATACCTTCCTACAATATCTATATTTCTTGAATTGATTTTGAGAATATCACTAAGCTGCAAGAGGACTTCATCTCCTCTTTGATGTCCATAATTATCATTTACATTTTTGAAGTGATCAATATCTATCATGACACATGAAATATTATTTTTATAACGAACTGCCTTTTCGAATTCTTCTTCAAAGCGTGATAGAAAATAATTCCGATTATAAAGTTTAGTAAGACTATCAGTAGTAGCCAATCCTAAAAGTTCTTTTTCCAATTTCCTCTTTTCCAGGCCTCGTTTAATAGTCAATTTAAGATCATTGTCTTGACAGGGTTTTATTAAATAATCATATGCACCACCTCTTAGTGCACAAACGGCTGAATCGAGTGATTCATACCCTGTTATAACAATGACCGGTGTATCTGGCGATATTTTCTTTACCTCTTCCAATATATCTAATCCGTTAATACTCTCCATTTTAAGATCGGTAAGAACAATATCAAAACTTTGTTGACTAATTAAGTCTAGTGCTTTTTGGCCGTTATTAACAGGATAAATTTTATATCCATCTTGTTTTAGAACTGTTTCAAAACCTCTAAGTACCAAAGGATCATCTTCTACTATTAATATGTTCGTAGTTTGTTTCATTTTTTAATTTTTTATTAAATAAATATTCTTTGAATATAGAATGTCAGCATTATTTCTAGTTTTATCGTCTCTTTTTTACTCTTAGTTTAGGTCTAAATGAAATATATTTTTAATTTTTTTCTCTTTATTTATTAAAGTATTTATAGAATATTCCGATATGTGAATAGATAAATTTATTTATTATTGTTAAAATTTCCATCTAAAGGTAATAGAGGATGAAAATAGATTCTTTTGGAACCAATAAAATTAATAATATTCCCTTACCCCTTGATAATATTAAGAAGAAGACTTGTATACCTATAAACAATAAAGTTTCAAACGATAAAATAAATATTTCCAAAAAAGGAAAAGAGATAGTAAAGACTTTTCAAATAATCAAATCACTCCCTGAAACCAGGGAAAACAAGATAGATTCCTTAAAAAGAGAAATAAAAAATAATAATTATATTATTGATGCTCAGAAGATTGCTGATAAAATGATTAAGAACAGTCTTGATGAATCGATTATATAATTTTAAAAAACTTTACTAAATCTTTTGTTGTTTTATCTTAATTCTTCTTACTATCAGATATCTTCTTTTCACCCAAGGCCTCTTTGCGGCTTAATCTAATTCTCCCCTGTTTGTCTATATCAAGGACTTTTACCAATATTTCTTCACCTTCACGAAGTTCATCTGATACATTTTTAACATGATGGTCTGATATTTGTGAAATATGAACGAGCCCATCCGATCCAGGAAAAATTTCAACGATGGCTCCAAAATCCATTATTTTTTTGACTGTTCCTAGATATATCTTTCCAATCTCAGCCTCCCGGGTGATCTCTTCTATCATCTTAATTGCTTTTTCCATGGATTCCTTATCTGATGAAATGATTGATATTTCTCCACTATCATCTACTTCAAGATTTGCTCCTGTTTTGTCAATAATGTTTCTAATAGTTTTTCCTCCAGGACCTATGAGTAAGCCGATCTTTTCACTATTAATTTTAATATTCATAATTTTTGGCGCATAACTAGAAATCTGAGATCTTGGGCTTGAGATCACTTCTTTCATCTTTTCTAAGATATTGAGCCTCCCTTCCCTTGCCTGCTCCAGTGCCAGTTTCATAATTTCTTTATTGACACCCTTTATCTTTATGTCCATTTGAATAGCAGTAACTCCTTTTTCAGTTCCTGCAACTTTAAAATCCATATCTCCAACATGATCCTCAATTCCTAATATATCAGAAAGGATAACCGTCTCCTCATCATTTTTTATTAACCCCATTGCTATTCCACCCACAGCCGAAGAGACGGGAGCACCGGCGTCCATAAGAGCAAGACTCCCTCCACAGACTGTTGCCATGGAAGAAGAACCATTAGATTCGAGTATATCAGATACCAACCTTATGGTATAAGGAAAGGCCTCATTCTTTGGCAATACTGCTGATAGGGCTCTTTCGGCTAAGGCTCCATGTCCAATTTCTCTCCGTCCCGGGCCACTAAGAAACCTGGTTTCACCGACACTAAAAGGGGGAAAATTATAATGGAGCATAAAAGCTTTAGAAGATTTTCCTTCGAAATCGTCTAGCCTCTGTTCATCCATTGATGTTCCAAGGGTAGCACTAACCAGTGCTTGGGTTTCTCCCCTCGTGAACAAAGCAGAACCATGGGTCCTTGGCAGGATTCCAATTTTAGCTGATACAGGACGAATATCTTTAGTGTTCCTTCCATCCGGTCTAATCTTTTTACTAATAATTAGATTTCTTATCTCCCTTTTTTCTAATTCTTCAAAAATATTTTTGATATCTCTTTCTTTCTCTTCATCATCATTTCCAAAAGAGTCCATAAGATGATTTAACATCTCTTCCCTCTTTTTATTTCTTGCCATTTTAGATGTTTGGATCAATGATTCTCTCAATTTATCTATGATATTTTCTTCAATCTTCTTACTTAATTCTAAATCTATTTGAGGTTCTTCTATCTTCATCTTTTCGACACCAACTTTTTCTACTATTTCAATCTGAAGCTCAACGATATCTTTAATGACGTCATGTCCAAAAAATATTGCGTCTAAAAAAACATTTTCTGAAATTTGTTTTCCTCCTCCTTCTACCATTAAAATACCTTCCTTAGCTCCAGCCACAACAAGATTTATATCGCTTCTGTCTAATTCTTCATAAGTTGGATTGATAATAAAATTATTATCTATTAATCCAACTCTTACTGCTCCAATAGGTCCTTGAAATGGTATTTTTGACATTGATAAAGAGGCTGATGCCCCAATAATTGACAATATATCAGGATCATTTTCTTGATCGACTGATAGAACCATGCCGATTATTTGTATCTCATTATTAAAATATTTTGGGAAAAGGGGTCTTAAGGGTCTATCCATGAGCCTAGAGGTCAAAATCTCTTTTTCACCCGGTCTCCCTTCTCTTTTGAAAAAACCACCTGGAAATTTACCGGCTGCGTAAGCCTTTTGTCTATAATCAACAGTTAATGGTACAAAATCATATTCATTCCTAACTTCCTTTGATGCAACTGCCGTCACTAATACCACTGTATCTCCGTAGGTTACTAACACCGAACCGTCGGCCTGTTTAGCTAGTTCCCCTGTCTCAATAGATAGAGCCTTTCCTCTAATATCTTTTTTTACTTTGTATGCCATCTTATTTATCTCTCCGATTTACAAAACAATTATCTTCTAATACCTAGACGCTTTATTACGTCATGATATCTTTTTATATCTTTTTCTTTAAGGTAGTTTAATAATTTTCTTCTTTTATTAACAAGTTTCAATAATCCTCTTCTTGAGTGGTGATCCTTTTTGTGATGCTTAAAATGCTCTGTAAGATAACTTATTCTTTTGCTGAGTATTGCTATTTGAACCTCTGCAGAACCTGTATCTTTTTCATGAAAGTGAAACTCATTAATAATGGACTCTTTATCACTCTTTGTTAAAACCATACATTCTTCCTCCTCTTTTCTACATTATCTATATTAAGATCTTTTTTGGTCTCAATACTACGTCTTTATCATCTAATCCTAATAAATCTTTTCTGGCAATAAGAGTTTTACCTAAAGCTAACAATTTACCTTTAAAGTTTTTTATAAGCACATTATCATCGGATAAAAAATCCTTTGATATATCATTAATGCTCTTTTTCCAGAGAGGCATTCCATTCAATAATGTTTTTTCCTCTCCTTCTTTAATAAATATAATCGGCATAAAATTCAATACATCATCAATAGGAATGACCACATCTTTTAGTTTATTACATTCTTTTAATTCATGCAATCTTGAAATAGTTATTGCGTTGGAAATGTCAAAAATTCCTACACTTGTTCTTTGAAGTTCTACCATATGAGCTCCGCAGCCTAAACTCTCTCCAATATCATTAAAGAGAGTCCTGATATATGTCCCTTTAGAACATCTTATTTTTAATGTAACTAATTCATCTTTTTCATCTATTAAATTCAAAGCATAGATTTTGACTTTTTTTGGATTAACCTGAACGTTTAGACCTTTTCTTGCTAATTGGTAAAGCCTTTTTCCTTTATATCTAGCAGCAGAGTACATGGGAGGAGTCTGATAAATTTCACCTTTGAATTTTTTTAATACACTCATTAACTTCTCTTTTGAGACTTTAGTATCGGGGCTTTCTGATAATATCTTTCCCGAGGCATCTTGAGTGTCAGTTTTAGTTCCTAATTTCATAACTCCAATATAAATTTTTTCAAAATCAGAAATTAACTCAACTATCTTAGTAGCCTTACCAATACATATGGGCAATAAACCACTTGCCTCAGGATCAAGGGTTCCTATATGTCCTATTTTTTTAACATTTAATATACGTCCAATATGACTAACGATACTATAAGAAGTTGGCCCCTTTGGTTTATTAAAATTAATAATTCCGTTCATTTATCTTTACTTTTTATCTCTTCCAATTTCTTAGATATATTCGCTGCATGTTCAATTGAATCATCTATTTTAAATATCAATTCAGGGATATGTTTTAACCTTAATCTTCTACCTAGCACTCCACGAATGAATCCAGAAGCACTTACAAGTCCCCGTAAAGTTTGAATTTTATCAGTTTCTCTCCCTAGGATACTCACAAAAACTTTTGCATAACGAAGATCCTTAGTAACCTCTATTTTTGTTAGTGTTGAAAATCCTATTCTAGGGTCTTTAATATCTCTCAGTAACAACTGAGAAATTTCTTTCAGAAGTAATTCGCTCACTCTCTCTGTTCTTTTTGAATAGGGCATATTTATTATAATATAATTATAAGATTTGGATTTCGTAATCAATCAGTTCTGCAAGACAGAGGTTTTCTATAAAGCTGACTATGTTGACTAATATGCTGTTTGCATGTTTTTTATCATTGCTAATCGTAGCAATACCGATATTTATTTTCTGCCATTTGTCATGATCTTCGATTTCTGCGATAGAAACATTAAATTTATTTTTCACTCTTGCAACAATACTTTTAACTACCTTCCTTTTTCCCTTTAAAGAAGAGTTTTCAGGTAAGTGCAAAGCTAGTCTACAGACACCAATAAACATTTTTTTAACAAAAAAACTTATTTTACTTTCTCATAAAAGAAAGTTTCAATTATATCCCCAACTTTTATATCTTGAAAATTTTCTATACCGATTCCACATTCATAGCCGCTTTGAACCTCATTTGCATCCTCTTTGAATCTTTTAAGAGATTCGATTCTTCCTTGATAGATTATAACATTATCTCTTAATAGCCTTGTTTCTGAACCTCTTTTAATTATTCCTTGAGTAACATGGGATCCGGCTATCGGTCCAATTTTTGGTATGTTAAAGACCTCTCTAATTTCTGCTCTTCCGAGCACTCTTTCTTTGAATTTTGGTTCTAATAATCCTTTTATAGCCGCCTTTACATCATTGATAGCATCATAGATTACAGTATAGATCCTTATATCTAATTTTTCTTTTTCTAAAAATTCTGATGCCTTTGGGGTTGGTCTTACATTAAACCCAATAATAATAGCATTAGAGGCAGATGACAACATTACATCTGATTCTGTAATGCCTCCAACAGCTCCATGGACGACTTTCAGTATAATATCTTTTGTACTAAGTTTTTCCAATGAGTCTTTAAGGGCCTGAACCGATCCGTGGGTATCTCCTTTGATCAATATATTTAATTCTTTTATGTCCCCTTTTTGGATTTGTGTATAGAGATCATCTAGAGTAACTTTAGAAGTTTTGGCTAATCCTTCTTCACGTTGTTTTGTCTGTCTTAGAATACCTATTTGTCGTGCCTTTCTCTCATCTGACACAACCACAAAAGAATCTCCAGCTAATGGTACTCCTGACAGACCAAGAACTTCAACAGGGGTTGATGGTCCAGCCTCCTTTATCTTTTTTCCTCTATCGTTAATAAGGGCTCTTACCTTTCCATAGTTTAGGCCTGCTATAAAAGATTGTCCCTCTTTAAGGGTTCCGTTCTGGATTAAGACAGTAGCAACAGATCCCCTTCCCTTGTCTAGCTTTGACTCGATAACAATACCCTTAGCTAGTCTTTTTGGATTTGCTCTTAATTCTAAAACCTCTGCCTGCAAAAGTATCATCTCTAATAGATTTTCAATACCTGTTCTTTTTTTCGCAGAGGTCTCTACAAATATTGTTTGTCCTCCCCACTCCTCGGGAACCAGATTAAATTTCATCAAATCTTTTTTTACTTTTTCAATATTGGCATTGGGTTTATCTATCTTATTTATTGCAACAATAATAGGGACTTGAGCTGCTTCAGCATGGTTAATCGCTTCTTCTGTCTGAGGCATGACACCATCGTCTGCTGCAACTACAAGTACAACTATATCTGTAACTTGAGCCCCTCTTGCTCTCATTGAGGTAAAAGCCTCATGACCAGGTGTATCTAAAAATACAATTTCTCCTTTTTCAATCTCAACCTTATAGGCCCCAATATGCTGTGTTATACCACCTGCTTCTTTACCTATAACATTAGTCTTTCTAATTACATCTAATAAAAGGGTTTTACCGTGGTCTACATGTCCCATAATAGTGACTACTGGAGGCCGAGGAATAAGGAAAGAAAGGTCTTCTTTTTCTTCCTGAAAAGTTTCTTCTCGTTCAATTGAATAAATCTCAGCCTCAAATCCAAAATTTTTTGCAATTACCTTTACTGCTTCCATATCAATAACCTGATTAATGGTTGCTATTATTCCCATTGCCATTAATCTTTTTATTATTTCGTTTGGCTGAACATTTAAATTTTCCGCTATCTCCTTTACAGTAATTGCCTCGCTCAATTGAATCTTTTTTAATCTTTTTTCCTGAGTAGGTGTCGGAATTTCTTCTTTTTCTTTTATTTGATGAGTAACATCTTTCTTTTTTGATTTCTCTTCCTTCTTTTTTCCCTTTCTTGATTCAGATAAGACTTCGAGAATTAAATCAGAAGTCTCTTTATCAATGGTACTCATGTGACTCTTTACTTCTATTCCCTCTTTTTTGAGTTCTTCAATGAGCAGTTTACTATCTTTTTTTAATTTCTTAGCCAATTCATAAACTCTAATATTACTCATAAATTATCCTTCTTCTATCTAAAGTAGTCTATTGCGAAATAATTAAAGTTCGCATGCATTACTTTTGTTTATTTTGAATTAATATGTTCCTTTCCCAAAACTTTTCTTTTATACTTTCAAAGAAATCTCTTTTATTTGGTTTTAATACTTCATCTTTAAAAACCTTGTCTAATAATCTATTTTTAAAAGCTAATTCGATACAATTTGGATTTGGACATATATATGCACCCCTCCCCGGTAGTTTCTTATCTACATCGATTTTAATATTTCTATCCGGGGTCTTAACAATCCTAATTAAATTTGATTTATCTGAAGTTTTTTTACATCCTATACAAGTTCTTTGAAACTTTTTCTTCACAAGATTAAAGATCTCAAACTATGGGATAATTTTACTATTATCATCTTCTTTACTTAAATAGTTTTCTGCTAGTGACTTGATTCTTTCAGCAGTTTTTTCCCCTATTCCTTTTATAGACATAAAGGTTTTTATATCAGCTTTTAAAATATCGTTGATTGTCTCAAAACCATTATTTAATAATAATTCTGTTGTTTTCTTCCCAAGACCGGTAAGTGATTGAGTAATAGATATGGTACCTTCAATATTTTCCTGCTCACTTTTATATTGACTTTCACTTTTAATATCTATTTTCCAGTGGATCAACCTGGCTGCCAATCTAACATTCTGACCTTTTTTACCAATAGCAAGAGAAAGCTGGTCATCATTGACAATAACTTCCATAGATTTATCTTCTCTATTTAGTTTTACCAAAGAGATTTTAGCAGGACTTAATGCATTAATAGCAAAAGTCTCTGTGTCTTCTGACCATTCAACAATATCGATCTTCTCGCCTCTTAGCTCTTGAACAATAGACTGGACCCTCGAACCCCTTATACCCACACAGGCTCCAACAGGGTCTACATCCTTATTTTTGGAAAAGACTGCAATCTTTGATCTGCCTGTGGGTTCCCTTACCGCTTCTTTTATCTCAATAATTCCTTCGTCGATTTCCGGGACCTCAAGTTCAAATAGTTTAACCAAAAATACTGGATGAGTTCTCGACAAGAATATTTGTGGTCCTTTAGAAGTCTTCTTTACATCAATAATATATGCTTTTATTCTCTCACCCCTTCGAAAGGATTCTCTAAAGCTTTGTTCTCTTCTAGGTATAATAGCTTCAGCCTTTCCAAGATCTACAAAAATATTTCCCTTTTCTTCTCTTTGTACAATGCCATTAGCTAACTCTCCTTGCCGTCCATTAAATTCATTAAAGATGAGATCCCTTTCAGCCTCTCTAACCTTTTGTACGATTATCTGTTTTGCTGTCTGTGCTGCAATTCTTCCAAAATCTTCTATTTCAAAAGGAATTTCAATCTTGTCACCTAAGCTGGCCTTAGGGTCAATTTTAATAGCATCCTCCAATAATATCTCATTATCTTTATCTTTGATATCTTTGACAATCTCTTTACAAGAAAAAAGTTTAATTTTTCCTGTTTTATCATCAAAATCAGCCTGCAAGTTATTTATATTATAACCAAAGCGTTTTTTTGATGCGGAAAGCATTGCTGTCTTAACAGCCTCAATTAAAATCTCTTTATCTATGCCCTTCTCTCTTCCTATCTGTTCAATAACATGGATTAAATCATGATTCATGAAAAACTTCTCCTAAAATTCTACCTCTAATCTAGCCTTAGCTATCTGGTTATACGGTATATTTATTATTCCATCGTTTTTTATCTTTAAAGTGAGGATATCATTTTTAAAATTGATAATCTTACCTATAAAGTTTTTTTTGTTATTGTAAAAATTAATGGTGTTTAACTTAACTATTCTTCCTTTGTATCTAATATAATCTTCTTTTTTCTTCAAAGGTCTATCAAGCCCAGGGGAGGAAACTTCTAATATATAACGCCTATCAATAAGATCTTCAACATCCAAAATAGCCCCTACCTGGGTGCTAATATTTTGACAATCATCAAGAGTTACTCCTCCATCTTTCTTATCAATAAATATTCTCAGAAAAAAATTTTTACCACCTTTTGAAAATTGCAAGTCTACTAGTTCAAAACCTTCTATATTAACTATAGGAAAAATAATTTTTTTTATCTTGTAGATTAAATCATCTCTATTCATAATATTTAATTTTACTATTAAGCTATATTTTCATCAAAAATGAGTTAAAATTAAAAAAGTGGGTTTTAGGACCCACTTTTTTAGTAGACCTTTTAATTTATTAAGCAAATTATCATACAAAAAAAAAGATTGCAAGAAAAAACTAATTGTCTTTCAGCATTTTTTCTATCTCTCTAATAAGTACTTTTTCCATCTCCTCTTCTCTTATTTTCCTGATGATTTCTCCTTTACGAAACAAAACACCTAAACCTTTTCCCCCTGCTATACCAATATCAGCTTCTTTTGCTTCACCAGGACCATTAACAATGCATCCCATGATAGCAACTTTGATTGGCTTAGAAGTATGATTCAACTTCTTCTCAATCTTATTCACCAAAGATGTTAGGTCGATCTCACATCTACCACAGGTAGGGCAGGAGATGATTTCAATACCTCTTTTTCTTAGGTGAAGACCATGAAGTATTTTAAAACCTACCCTAACTTCTTCTCTAGGATCAGCTGTTAAAGATACCCTTATTGTATCACCTATTCCTTCTGAAAGAAGAATTCCTATGCCTACTGATGATTTTATAGTTCCGCTAAAAACTGTTCCTGACTCAGTTATCCCCAAATGAAGAGGGTAATCTATTTTTTTAGAAATCATTCTATATGCATCCAAGGTTGTCAATATATCAGATGCCTTTAGGGATATCTTTATCAATTTAAAATCAAGTTCTTCAAAAATAGAAACATGCCTTAATGCACTTATTACCATAGCTTTAGATATATTCTTAGGATACTTTTTAATAAGGTCTTTTTCTAGCGAACCAGCATTTACACCGATTCGTATTGGTATATTTTTATCTTTGGCCGCTTTAACAACCTCGGCAATCTTTCTCTTTCCACCAATAATATTTCCAGGATTTAACCTTAATGCATTGATATCTTCTTGAATAGCTTTTAATGCCAATTTATAATCAAAATGAATATCAGCAATTAAAGGAATACCTATTTTCTCTTTAATCTTCCTCAGCTTTTCGGCTGCCTCAGTATCTGGTACAGCTACTCTAACAAGTTCACAACCTACCCTTTCTAGTTTTCTAATCTGTTTTACAGTTGTGTCTATATCCCTCGTATCTGTCTTCGTCATCGACTGAACAGCAATAGGAGCCTTTCCTCCTATCTTTACTCCACCTATTGATATACTCAAAGATTTTCTTCTCTTCATTTTTTATTTATTAAAGATTTACAAACGAAAAGCTATCTACCAAATAGCCGTAATATATCATTATAAAAGGCTAATAACATTAAAGAAATAATAAATATAAGACCTATCTGTTGAGCCATCTCTCTCTTCTTTAGGCTAATAGGCCTACCTAAAATAGCTTCTAAAGAAAAAAATAGGATATGTCCACCATCTAAAATAGGGATTGGGAGAAGATTGAGGATTCCTAAGTTGATACTTAGAAACGCAAGGAAGATATATAAATTTGGATTGAAAATACCAATTTTTACCTGTTCACCAACCATCTGGAATATTAGTATTGGTCCTCCTATTGTTTTTGCAGGAATTACCCTTTGAATAAGCTTTAAAATAGCAAGGATGGTTAAACCTATTATTTCAAAAGATTTCTCAAAGCTCTTGTAAATAATTAATAATGGATTATGTTTTTTTATGGGTTCTGCTGGTTTAATACCAATCAATCCTACCTCAGTATCTTCACCAAAGACATTTTTCATCTTTTCTAATCGAGGCCTTATAAATAAAACTAACTCTTTGGAACCCCTTATAAGATCAAACCTTAAATCTTTTTCTGGATTTTTATAAACAATCTCAGTAATTTCTTTCCATGTTGATAACTTTTTATTATCAATAGCAACGATTATATCATCTTTCTTTAGCCCTGCTTGATGAGCGGGATAATCGACCATAATCTCACCAATTTTAGTGGTATAAACAGCAATTCCATTGAATGTATAAACCAGCATAAATAAAAAGATTGCAAAAAATATATTAAATGCTGGTCCTGCAATGACAATTAAGGATCTTTTCCAAACTGATTTTGCAGAAAAGGATTTTTCATGAAGATAATTTTTGTCTTCTTCTGGGTCTTCTCCTACCATCTTAACATAACCACCAATGGGTACTGCAGATATTAAATATTCAGTTTCACCAATTTTTTTTCCAAAGATTTTTGGTCCAAATCCTAATGAAAACTTCTCAACTCCTACCCCTAACTTCTTTGCAACCAAAAAATGTCCTAACTCATGAACAAAAATTAGCACTCCTAGGGCAATAATAGCATAAAAAATAGTCATTTATTCTTTCCTCTTTCTTCTGTATCTGGTTGAATTCTAGGTGGTTCAATTACCTCTATTCCCTCAGAGACTTGATATTGAAATAACGAAACAGGAATATCTCTATTTATCTGAATATCATAAAAATCAATGGAGGTTATATTACCATAATAATCAAAAATAGAACTGCCTTCTACTTGAAAGTTCTTTGGATTTATCTTTAATACGAGTTTTTCTAAACCAGGTTGTTCTTTTTTTGGTCTTAGCTCTAAAAAAAGCCAATCTTTTTTGGAACTTGCCCCTCCATTAATGTATTTCACATTAAACTCATCTTCAATCTTCCCTAAACCCAAAAGAAAAAGGTAGGGTGTTTTTGAATCAAAATTATTAATAAGATCGTTTTTAATCACCTGCTTATTTTCATGAGAATATATCCAAAGAACTTTTCCATCTAATATAATCAATTGTTTTTCTGGATTAAGATATTCCCATCTCATAAGGCCAGGCTTTTTCATATATACTTTTCCAGATGCTTTTTGTTCTTCACCTATAGATTTTATAAAAGAGATTTGTTGAAAATCAGCTTGAAAATCAATCGTATTTTCATATGCTTGCTGAATATTTGCTAATATATTATCTAAAGGTTGAGAATATACGTAACTATTGTATTTTAAAAATAAAATAGCTAATAAAATTATAATAAATCTTTTCATTGTTTTGTAATTTTTTTAATTTGAATTTTATTATGATCTTTGAGTAGAGGACATCTCTAATAATTCTGGACAGAGGATGAGAGAAGACAAGCTATATTTATTATAACCCTATCCTTTTATCCATAGAAATTATTATCATCGTATTTTCAATTTGCCTCTACGGATAATACAATGCCTCGTTATTATTATCATAATTTATTCTAAAGGTGGATTAATCAAAAATACATCTTTTTCTTCAACATTCTTAACAAAAACACTTCTCCCCTTTATAGTAACTCTATCCTCTGCTATAAGTTGGATTGCCTTAGGGTAGATTTTATGTTCTTCTTTTAATATCCTCTCTGACAAAATTTCTTCAGTGTCATTATCAAAAATGGGCACAACTGCTTGAATAATAATCGGCCCAGTATCAACACCCTCATCCACAAAATGTACTGTACATCCAGAAAATTTAACCCCATGTTCTAAGGCCTTTTTCTGTACATGGAGACCTGGAAATGAGGGTAAAAGGGATGGATGAATGTTTAAAATCCTATTCTTGAACTCTTTTACAAAGTTAGACGATAGGACTTTCATAAACCCAGCCAGACAAATCAACTCAACATTGTTCTCTTTAAGAAGCCGAATCACTTCGTTTTCAAACTCTTGTTTTGAAATATAAGTCTTTGGATCAAGAAAAATATTTTTTATATTATTCTTTTTTGCCCTTTCTAAGGCGTATGCATCCTTTACATCACTTATCACTATTTCAATCGTTGCATCTAACTTACCGTTATTTATGGAATCAATAATTGCCTGAAGATTAGAACCCCTCCCAGATACTAGAACGCCTAAACTTATCTTCTTTGCCATTTAATTAACCCCTTGAATTTCAATTTTCGTATCCCTGTAACATTTTTTTGCCTTGATTATCTCCCCTAAAATATAACTTTCTTCTCCCAAATACGCGATATTATTCCTTACCTTATCAACAATTCTAGGTGAGACCACTAAAGCCATTCCAACTCCCATATTAAAGGTTCGATACATCTCTTTTTTCTCTATCTTTCCCTTTTTTTGAATTAAAGAAAAAATAGGAGGAACTTGCCATTCCTTTTTTATTAAGGCTTGGCAGTTTTGAGGAAGGATTCTAGGAATATTGTCGATTAGCCCACCTCCTGTAATATGAGCTATTCCTTTAATATCCCACTTTTCTATAATTTTTAAGACCAATTTGGAATAAATTTTAGTGGGTTTTATTAACTCCTCTCCAATAGTGGTTTTCAATACTTCTATAAAGTCAGTTACCTTTAATTTACTCTTTTCAAAAAGTATCTTTCTTGCAAGGGAATAGCCATTGCTATGAAGGCCATTTGAAGGAATCCCAATGATTTTATCACCAATCCTTATCCTCTTGCCATTTATGATCCTTTTTCTCTCTACAATTCCAACTACAAAACCAGCTAAATCATATTCCCCTTTTTTATAGAATCCAGGAAGTTCCGCTGTTTCTCCGCCTATTAAGACACATCCTGATTCCTTACATCCTTGAACAATACCTTTTATTATTTGGAGAAGTATGCGGTTATTTAATTTTCCAGTAGCCAAATAGTCCAAAAAAAATAAAGGCTTTGCACCTTGTGCTATTAAATCATTAACACACATGGCTACTAGATCAATCCCAACTGTATCATGTTTATTTAACATGAAAGCTATTTTGAGTTTTGTTCCTACTCCATCCGTACATGATACTAAAACAGGATCAATATAGTTATTACTGAGTCTGTAACAACCGGCAAAAGCACCTATATCCCCGAGAACATTTTTATTGAAGGTTTTTTTTATGAGCGGCTTAGCTTTATTTATAAACCTGTTAGCTAAAGAGACATTAACCCCTGAAGATTTATATGTAATTCTATTTTTCAATAGAAGAATTTTCCTCTTTTTGGTTAACTTTTATCATCAATCAGCCTTTTGAGGAGAGCAATATTTTCTTTATGTCCTGTCATATGTGCTGTAATCTTTCCCCTTACAAACCTTCCCAAAAGATAAAAATCACCAAGAATATCAAGAATCTTATGCCGAACGAACTCATCTGTAAACCTTAGTTTTGTGTTTACAATCTTTTCGTCGTCAACAAGAATAAAATTGTCCAATCTGCCACCACCAGCCAGCCCCATTCGTTCCAGTTTCTCAATATCTTTGAGAAAACCAAAAGTTCTTGCTGGAGCAATCTCTTTTTTAAAAGATTCTTGGTCTTGATAAACAAAAATAAACCTTTGCTTGCCAATAGGAGGAGGATAATTTAGGGTGTAATCAACAATCAAGTCTTTACTTGGCTCTATTTTAATATATTTTGAACCACCAGAGGGATTTCCTACTGAATAAGTCTTTTTCACAACAAGCTCTTCGACAAAATCCTTTTGCTCCTCGATACCAGCGTCTTCAATGAGTTGGCAAAAATCCTTTGCAGAACCATCCATAATAGGAACTTCATTATTAATCTTTATAAGAAGATTATTTATCTTATACATATGAAGAACGGCCATCAGATGCTCAATCGTTCTTGCAACTACTCCATCTTTTTTAAGGCAGGAGGCATATTCTGCAGATTCAATATAATTTATATGAGCGGGTATAGATTCGTCAGAGGTAATTTTTCCAAAATGAATTCCACTATTGGGAGGCAATGGTAACAAGATTAAACCAGATTTTAATCCTGAATGAAGACCCTTTCCGCATAATACCATGCTCCTTTTTAATGTTCTCTGAAAAATATGTTTTTTATATTTAGGATAAGGGACTGATATTCTGTAAGAAGAGATTTTACGCAAAAGAGTCTTTTTGTCTATCTTCAGTACATTTGATGTTTTATCCATATTCAAATCATATTTCTTTAAATGATATAATATAAATTCCTTTTCCCATTCTTTTTTAGCCTCTTTCATTGAAGGATATCCATCGAAGTCTATAGGTACTGAAGGAGAATTTCCCATCATAGTTTCGGGAATATCCTTTGAAGATATCTCTTCATTAGAGGCAGTAATGACGATTCTTTCTAAAATATTCTTGAGTTCTTTGATATTTCCTGGCCAAGAATAATTGACAAGTATTTCTAGGGCTCTAGAATCGATACCTCGTATATTTTTACCATATTCAAGGGATAATTCTTTTAAGAAATAATTAACTAGCAACGGTATATCTTCAGCTCTGTTCCTTAACGAAGGTAAATAAATAGTGGCTTTACTCAAAACCTCAAGCAAACCATAAAGAATCTCACCCTTCTTAAGTAGTTTTTCTATATCAAAGCTCGAGGTACCAATAATTCTCACATCTAAAGAAAAAAGTCTATTATTCTTTTTAGTTATCCCTTTCTTCTCAATGAATTGTAAAAGTCGGTTTTGTGCCTCCATGCTCAGCTTAAAGATCTCATTTAAAAATAATGTTCCACCATCTGCGGATTCTATCTTTCCCTCATAAATAGATTTGCTCTTACCTGTCTTTTTCTTTCTATAACCAAAGAGAGTATCTATCATGGCCTTTTCAGTAAGGCTTGCGCAGTTTATTTCAATAAAAGGACCCTTTTCCCTCTTACTTTTATTATGAATAATCTTTGCAACTAACTCCTTCCCGGTTCCTTTTTCTCCTATGATTAAGAGATGGTCAGAAACATTAGAAGCTTTTTGTATGTCCTTCTTGACTCTCTGTATTTCTTTACCTTTACCAATTATTTCACTCTTCTCAAGCATCCTTGATTTTAATTCTATATTTTCTCTTATGAGTTTCTGTTGCTCAATGCCCTGATCAATTCTTAGTAAAACATTATCAAGTGAAAGGGGTTTTTCTATATAATCCATTGCACCAAGTTTAATAGCTTTTACAGCAGTTTCAACAGTACCATGACCTGACATAACAATTACTCCAAGATCACTACGATATCCCTTTATGGATTTTAACGCTTTGATACCATCCATATCAGGCATCCATATATCTAAAAGAACTAAATCAGGAGATTCGGTTCTTATAATTTCCATGGCTTTAGAACCATCTTCTGCTGTAGAAACATAGTAACCTTCGTCCTTTAAAATACCTTCTAAGGAATCTAATATGCTCTTTTCATCATCAACAATTAATATGTGACCTTTTTTCATTTTTCTAAAAAATATTAAGGTTGTTCTAACGGTAATTCCATAATTATCCTAATACCACTAGGTATATTATCTTCGATCTTTATTTTTCCTTTATGGTCTGAAATGATATTATTTACTATTGCAAGTCCTAGTCCAGTCCCATCACTCTTTGTTGAAAAGTAGGGCATGAACAATTTATCCTTAACGGTTGGGTCTATGCCTTTGCCTTTATCGCTAAACTCAATCTTCACAGCTTGGTTACTGCTATCTAAGAATGTTTTTATATCTATTTCACCGCAATTGTTTTCCATAGCTTCTATAGAATTCTCTATGAGGTTGATAAATACTCTTTTCATCTGCTCTTTATCAACATTTACTCTATTTATTTCTTCATCATACTGGGTATTTATCGTCAAATCCTTATGAGAGGTCTTATAGAGGAGAATAATATCATCAATAATCTGGTGAAAATCCGTTGGAACAATTTTCAGTTCCGGCATCCTAGCAAATCGTGAAAATTCATTAACAAGTTTTTTTAATCCTCCAACCTCATTGATAATCGTATTTGTAGATCCCTCTAGCACATCTTCAAAGTCATCTGATTGTTCTCTAAATTTTTTCCTGAGGCGTTGAGCAGAAAGTTGTATTGGGGTTAGAGGGTTTTTGATCTCGTGGGCAATCCTCTGGGCAACTTCCCTCCATGCAGAAATCCTCTGAGCCTTTATCATATCAGTTAAGTCTTCAAATACTATGACCATTCCTAAATATTTCCCTTCTTTGTCGTTTAATACATTTATGTTGATCAATAATGTTAATATTTTTTTCCCTATCATTATCTTAACCTGGGTCTCTGTGGCCTTCTTTTTCGTCTCAAACATCCTTTTTATCAATGATCTTATAGTCTCAAACTGTCCTAACTGGAAAACATCCCTATAATATTTTCCCTTAATATCTTCAGATGAAAGATTCAGCATCCTTTCAGCCGATTTATTGAATGTTGTTATTTTTCCGTGCTTATCAATCGATATAACACCAGTGGCAATATTTTCTAAAACAATTTCCATATAGCTTCTTCTCTGGTCTAGTTCAATATTTGTCGTTCTTAAATCTTCATTAACCTGCTCAATCGCTATCTTGCTATTTTTTAGGTCATTTGTCATTTGGTTAAATGAATCTACTAAAATTCCAATCTCATCATCTGCCTTGGTCTCTATTTTAAAATCCAAATTACCCTCTGCTATGGAACGTGTTCCTTCTGCCAATTCTTGTATGGGAATAGTGATACCTCTAGCTAGGTAGAATCCAAACCATATTGCTGAAAATATTATAAGTAAGGTTATCATTAAAAAGGTCATGACATAACTGAATTTTATAGGATTTTTTAATATCTTCAAAGCTTTGTAATCTTTAAAGGCTTTTGTAATCCTGTCCATTTTAGTAATTAGGCTTACGGGAATATAATAGGAGACAGCTATGATGCCGGATACCTTCTTTTCATCCTTTAGTGTTGGGATAGGTGCTATTCCCTGAATAATTTCACCCTTACCCAAATATTTTACATGGGTTTGTTCTTCACCTTTTAATGCTTGATTTAATAAAACCGCATCTATATCCAAGAGATCCTGAGGTATATTGGGATTAAATGACAAGGCAACAAGCTTTAAATCTTTTGAGTATACATGAAGGACATCAATAGAAAATTCTAATCTTCTCTGATCAATACTATTTTGCAAGAAAATTCTATTCTTCTTATCTAGCATCCTTTTATTAATAATAAATTGTCCTATATCCTTAGCATGCAATAAGGCATTCTTCCTTGCTTCTACATAATAACTTTGAGCGACTTCTAGAGATTCTTTTAATGAAGTTTCTACCTGGAGATTAAACCAACTCTCTATACTATTAGTTATTAATCCGCTTGCGACTAGAAAAAGAAGTACCGCTGGAACCAAAGAAAGACCAACAAAGGCTATTATAAGCTTAGTTTTAAACTTTGCTCCTATTATTTTCCCTTTTCTCTCAAAATAAAGTTTTATCAAATTTCTTAAGATAAGGACAACCAATACAACGAGAGCTAATATATTAATGTTAACTAATGTGAATACGAGAATATTGCTACCAAAAGGTGATGGGGTTTTTAAGGCCTGAATGTAAATGATCGTTAATAAAATCAAAAAACCTATTATCCCAAATATGATGCGTCTAATCCTTCTTTTTTTTAAAGAAGATTCTTCTTTTGGGAATAATGGTTTATAAAATTTTCTTTCTTTATTTTTTGTGATCAATGATAACCTTAATTATTTTTAAAGGGATTCCTTTATTGAGAAAAGAGGTGATTTTTGCCACTCTGTATCTTTATCAAAGACGGAAAAAAAGAACAAAACGTAGTTTAGAGGAAAAATAAATTTAATAGATTTTAACTTGGCCTTTACTTTTAAATAATAAGGAGTTTCAACTCTTAATACATTATCATCAGCTATCGGTATATTGTTTAATCCTCTTATCCAACTCTCTGCCTCATTAATATTTTTTAACAAACTATTTTTTGTCTCTTTGTTAATGTCTTGAATTGCTCTATATTCTTTCTTAAGATTGTCATACTCTACGGTGTTTTTAACGGTTTTTGAAGAGATCTTTTTATCAAAGCGCAAGGACTGTTTTTTGTATAGTTCTATATAATAAGTAAAAGTTGTTGGAATTCCGCTCTTTATAGTCTCTAATATATCTGAATCTAAATTTCCTTTTAAAAAAGAAGATACCCTAATTTCACTTATATCACCACTTATAACAATATCCTTGATAGAGAGTTCTTCGGCAAATGAAATAGATTTTATTAATAAAGAAATTATTAAAAGAATCTGAGACGATAATAATAATTTTAAAAATTTATTTTTCACCACGTATCACACAATATCATTGTAAGTATATAATTTTCAAACAATTGATAATAAATAACTTTAGTAGAAAAAGCAAGAAAAATTTAAAATCTTAAAACCGCAAATAGTTTTTGATATCTAAAATTCGTAGATTTTATCTTTTTCTATGAAGTCAATATTTTTTATTTCTAATTTTAAAACATCTTTCTTTATTTCTTCAGCATATTCAGGCTTGAAGTTATGAAGCAAAACCGGAATATTTGGATTACCTAGTTTTTCAAGTTCTCCCGGTAAATCCTTTGGAATAAGATGACCTGATCTTCTTGCTAATTCCTCCTGAGAATCAGGAAAGGCACTCTCTATAATAATGGCTTTTAGCCTTTTTTCTCTTTTTGCATAATCCCAGATTCTGTTTGTTGGACTCGACTCTCCAGAAAATACCACTGCCCTTTTATTATCTCTTAATATATACCCTACGGCAGCAACAGTATGTTCAACCCTTACAGGAATGACTTCCATTCTACTTACATTAATAACCTCCCCCTCAGTAATTTCTTTCAGTCTTAATGTTGGGTTTTCAGGGCTTGGAATTTTCGTAAAATCAGGCCATATCTCATTATTTAAAATATGTTTTTTTATTGTTTCAAGAACTTCTTTAATACAATAAACATTCACAGAGGAATTTACACAGGCTAGATTATCAGCAATAAAACAGATACCAAAAATAGAATCCAAGTGATAATGAGTAACGAGGATATCTTTAATCTTTTTTTGCTCCTCCAAGCTTAACGCTGAAGCTGCAGCACCTGTTTCTAAGAGCAAAGAATCATTGATTAAAAAACTTGATAGATGAGTATCTAAAGATATCCCTCCATAATTTCCCAATACCCTGATCTTCATCAAAAATCCCTTTGTATTAAATTAGAAACAATAATTTAATGTATACTCTTTTTTAGAAGATTGACAAATTTCCCTACCCTGCTTATCAATCTTTGGTTCTTGAGATTTTTCTCAATTATCTTAACGATTGCACTCCCAACAATTACTCCATCTGCCATTGAAGACAAGGCCTCTATCTGTTCAGGGCTTGAAATCCCAAAACCAACCGCAACTGGTTTATCTGTAAGATTCCTTATCTTGGAAATTCCTTTTTTTATTTCTCTAGATAAATTTTTTCTTTCACCTGTAATTCCTAATAAAGAAATATAGTATATAAACCCTCTGCTTTTCTCTGCTATTAATTTAGCTCTTTTATGAGGAGTTGTAGGTGCAATTAAAAAGATGAGATTTAATCCTACTGACTCTGATTCTCTAATGAGACTTTCCCCCTCTTCTGGAGGCAGATCAGGAATGATAGCTCCATCGAGTCCTGATTCAATTGCATCCTTTATAAATCTCTCCTCGCCATATCTTAGGATTGGGTTATAGCTAGACATAATAACAAGAGGAATTTGAGAGTCTTTTCTTATATCCCTTATTAAACCAATGACATCCTTTAAGGATGTATTGTTCTTCAATGCCCGTAGTGAAGCTTTTTGAATCGTGGGACCATCTGCCAGAGGGTCAGTAAAGGGAACACCCAATTCAACAATATCAGCACCATTTTTCTCCATTTCTAACACAAGAGATTTTGTCGTTCTTAAATCAGGATCTCCAGCAGTTATGAATGCAATAAGGCCTGTTTTTTTTCTTTTTTTAAGATCAAGGAATGCCTTGTCTATTCGATTCATTGGTCAACCCCTAGCTCCCTTACGACAATATCCATATCCTTATCTCCTCTTCCTGAAAGACAGAGTATTACAATATTATTTTTATTGAGCTTTTTGGCTAACTTTTCTAGATAGGCTATAGCATGAGCAGGTTCTAGTGCAGGTATGATCCCTTCTTCTTTAGTTAATAATTCAAAACCCTTTAATGCCTCCTTATCTGTAACAGAAACATATTCTGCCCTTTTTTTCTCTTTGTAATAGCTATGCTCAGGTCCAACCCCAGGATAGTCAAGACCTGCAGATACAGAATGCGCAGGGTTAATCTGTCCGTCTTTATCTTGCAGAATATAGCTCATGCAGCCATGCAAAACACCAACGCTTCCTACTGATAATGAGGCTCCATGGCTACCAGTTTTGATTCCCAGTCCTCCAGCCTCTACCCCAATAAATTTGACCTGTTTATTATTCTTAAAAGGATGAAAAAGTCCTATGGCATTACTTCCACCTCCGACACACGCAACACAATAATCTGGTAGTCTTCCTTCAGTTTTTAAAATTTGTTTTTTTGCCTCTCTGCCTATAATCGACTGAAAATCTCTAACCATCATAGGATAGGGATAAGGACCAACAACAGAGCCTATAATATAATGGGTATCCCTTACAGAAGAAATCCAATCCCTGAGAGCTTCATTGGTTGCATCTTTAAGAGTCTTTGTCCCTGAGGTAACAGGAATAACTTGAGCTCCTAAGAGTTTCATCCTAAAAACATTTAAAGCCTGTCTCTTAATGTCTTCCTCTCCCATAAATACATCACATTTAAGCCCAAAGAGTGCTGCTGCTGTTGCTGTTGCAAATCCATGCTGTCCTGCACCTGTCTCAGCAATTACTCTTTTCTTTCCGATTCTCTTAGCTAAAAGCGCTTGACCGATTGTATTATTAATCTTGTGTGCACCCGTATGAATCAGATCTTCTCTTTTTAGATAAATTCTAGGTCCTTTCAACTTTTCTGTTAACTTCCTAGCAAAATATAGTGGCGTTGGTCTTCCTACATACTCTTTTAAATAATATTGGAATTCTTCTTGGAATTTTTTATCTCTCTTTATTTTTTTATAAACTTTCTCAAGTTCAAACAGAGCAGGCATCAAAGTTTCAATTACATATCGACCTCCAAAGATCCCAAAAGACCATTTTTTGCCAGATATCATTATCTCTCCATTTCTTTAATAGTTTTTATAAAAGCTTCTACCTTTTTTTTATCCTTTACACCAGGACTTATCTCTACACTGCTGCTGACATCAACCCCATAAGGCTTTATATTCCTTAAAACAAGAGAAATATTTTCTCTATTTAATCCTCCAGCCAATATTATATCACCATATTTTTTTGCCTCACGGACTATACTCCAATCAAAACAAATACCTGTTCCACCATATTTCCCTTCTAAATGAGTATCTATTAAAAATGTATTAACTAGAGAAGAAAACTTCGAAATATCTTTTATTGAATCTCTATTCTTTATTCTAAAAGCTTTAATTAATCTAATCTTTTTTTTGATTTCTTTACAGAATTTTAGATCTTCATCACCATGGAGTTGCACAAGATCAAAACTGCAATTACTGGCCGTCTCTAATATGACATTTAAATCTGAATTTACAAAAACCCCGACTGTTTTAATAAAAGGAGGCAACTTTTTAATAATTTCTTTTGCTCTCTTTTTTTCTATATATCGGGGGCTTTTTTTATACAGCACAAAACCTAATGCATCAGCCCCACATTCAGCAGCAAATAAAGCATCTTCTAGATTGGTTATTCCACATATCTTGATTTTAACCATAAATAAATTCCATAATAAACTACTTTAAGAATTATCTATTAAATATCTCAATTTATGAGCAATATTATTTTCTTTTATCAATGCTTCACCAATAAGAAAGGCATGGACACCAGCATCTTTGAGTAATGCAATATCTTCTCTTCTTTCAATTCCGCTTTCACTCACTACTATTCTATCAATTGGAATCTTCTTTATGAGTCTTAAAGTTGTATTTATATCGGTCTTAAATGTCTTTAAGTCTCTGTTATTTATACCAATAATTGAACAGTCACTTTTTAATGCCCCCTCCATTTCTAAATCATTATGAACCTCTACAAGACACTCCATACTCAACTCTTTGCTCAAAGAAATAAAATCCTTAAGCTGTTTTTGATCCAGGATAGAGACAATGAGGAGTATTGCATCTCCACCAAAAAGCCTTGTCTCATAGATCTGATAAGGATCAATAATAAAGTCTTTTCTTAAAATAGGAAGACTAACTTCTTTTTTTATTTGGGAAATAAATTTTAAATCTCCTTCAAAAAATTTTTTTTCTGTTAAGACAGATATTGCTTTAGCACCGTTTTTTTCATATATTTTGGCTATATCAATAGGTTTAAAATCTTTACTTATAATGCCTCTTGATGGAGATGCCTTTTTTATTTCAGCAATAATTCTTGTTCTTTTTCCATTGTCTAAAAGAGCTTTTTTAAAATCTCTGGTTGTTGTGTTAACATCTTTGAGTCTTTTCTTTATTTCTGAAAACGAGATAGAAGCTTTAGATTCTTTGATCTCTTTTCTTTTATAATCAACTATCTTTTTTAACATTATTAAACTTAAAATCACTAAAATTAATATAATTATTTCAATTTATTAGATAATTCTATCAATTTTTTGAGCTTCTCCATTGCCTTACCAGAATCAACAACCTCCTCTGATATATTAATTCCTTCTCTTATTGACTCTGCTTTTCCTGCAACCATTATCCCTGCTCCAGCATTTAAAAGAACAATATCTCTTTTTGGTCCTTTTTTACCTTTAAGGATATTAAGAATAATTTTAGTATTTTCCTTTACATCTCCTCCCTGTATATCCTGCATTGACGCCCTTTCTATTCCAAAATCTTCTGGTTTTACATAGAATGTTTTTATTTTCTTATCCTTTAATTGTGTAATCTTTGTATCACTTGTATTTGTTATCTCATCTAATCCGTCCATTCCATGGACAATGAACGCCCCTTTACAATCAAACTCTTTTAATACATAAGCCATTTTTTCTGTTAGATCTCCATTAAAGACACCAAGAAGCTGGGCATTTGCCTTTGCGGGATTAGTAAGGGGACCAAGGATATTAAAGACTGTTCTTATTTTAATATCCTTTCTTGCAGTCATGACATGCTTCATTGCCTTATGCAGCAGAGGAGCAAACAAAAATCCTATCCCAACCTCATCAATGCACCTCCCCACTTGTTCAGGATTGAGTTCTAGATTTATTCCTAAAGATTCAATAACATCAGCGCTTCCGCAAAAACTAGAAACAGACCTGTTGCCATGTTTTGCCACTCTTATTCCTGACCCTGCAACAACAAAAGTCGTGGCTGTAGAAACATTGAATGTTCCTCTTGCATCTCCTCCTGTTCCACACGTATCTACAAGCATTTCCCTGCTCGTGTCAGATATACCTTCTGTAACCTTCTCTTTTGTAGGAATGCTCTCTGCTTTTTCTCTCATAACCTTAACAAAACCGATTAATTCTTCTACGGTTACATTCTTAATCCGAAGAGCAGTAAGAAAGGATGCTATCTGAGAATCGGTAGCTTTTCCTGACATAATTTCTTCCATTACCAAGGATGCCTCTTCTCTCGTTAAATCCTTCATATCCACAGCCTTTGATATCGCATCTAATATCATTGAGCATCTCCTTTAATCTATTTGCAAAAAATTCTCTAAAAGCCTTTTTCCCTCTTCCGTGAGAATAGATTCAGGGTGGAACTGAATTCCTTCTATTTTAAACTTCTTATGTCTTATTCCCATTATTTCATTGTCTTCAGAATAAGAACTGATTTCCAATTCAGAGGGAAGAGACTTCTTTTCTACAATGAGAGAATGATATCGAGTTGCCACAAAGGGATTATTTAACCCTTTATAAATAGATTTTTTATCATGGTGAATCATAGAGGTTTTGCCATGCATTAATCTCTTTGCCCGAATTATTTTTCCTCCAAAGGCATAACCAATACACTGATGACCAAGACATACCCCTAAAATCGGTGCCTTACCCTTTAAATGCCTCACAACATCCACAGATATCCCAGCCTCTTTAGGGGTGCAAGGACCAGGGGAAATCACTATCCTTTTAGGCTTCAATTTCTCTATTTCTCTCAAGGTAATCTTATCATTTCTATACACAACAACTCTTTCTCCTAATTCTCCTAAATACTGAACGAGATTATAGGTAAAAGAATCATAATTATCTATCATGAGTATCATCTTTAATCGCCTATTTATAAAATTATCTTAATCCTTGGCTTGCCATTTCAACAGCCTTTATCATGGCTTTGGCTTTATTCATTGTCTCTTTATACTCGTTCTCAGGTTTGGAATCAGCAACAATACCAGCCCCTACCCCTAAATAGAGGGTTTTTCCGATAACAAAAGCTGTTCTTATAGTAATACAGGTTTCCATATTACCTGAGAATCCAAAATACCCAATTGCCCCTGCATAGGGACCTCTTTTAGTAGGTTCAAGTTCTTCGATGATTTCCATAGCCCTTATTTTTGGTGCACCAGAAACTGTTCCTGCAGGGAAGCATGCCCTTATCACTTCAAAGCTATCCTTTCCCTCTTCCAATTCACCCCTAACATTTGAAACAATATGCATTACATGAGAATACTTTTCTATAACCATAAATTCGTTTACATTAACTGTACCAATTCTTGAAACCCTTCCCAAATCATTTCTGCCCAGATCAACTAGCATAACGTGCTCTGCTCTTTCCTTTGGATCGCCCAAAAGTTCTTCCATTAATCTCTTATCCTCCTCCTCAGTCTTCCCTCTTGGCCTTGTTCCTGCTATAGGTCTTAGTTCAACCTTTCGATCTTCTTTTCTTACCATAACCTCAGGTGAAGAACCAACGATTTTTAAATCGCCGAATTTCAAATAATACATATAAGGTGAAGGATTTATTGTTCTTAATGTTCTGTAAATATCAAAAGGATCTATTTCTATTTCTGTCTCTAATCTCTGCGCTAAAACAGTTTGGATGATATCTCCTGATTCAATATATTCCTTGGATTTCATAACTGCTTTTTTAAACTCTTCGATTGTAAAATTTGAAGAGAAGTTAATATTTTTCTTTGTGGTTTTCTTTCTTTTTCTCTTCTTTAACGGCTGATTCAACTTTGATATGATACTATTTATCTTACTTTTGGCTGATTCATAAGCCTCTCTTGGATCTTTACCATCCAGAAAAACATTAGAAACAATCTTCATCTTTTGACTAATATTATCAAAGATAATGATTGTATCAGTAATCATAAAAAAGGAGTCATAGAGATTCAAATCGTCCTCTGTATTATCTGGCAATTTCTCAAAAAACCTTACCATATCATAGCTTAAATATCCCACAGCACCACCATAGAATCGGGGCAGCTCTTTTGTCTCAACAGGAATGTATCTAGAAATGAGCTCTTTTAAAAAGTCTAGAGGGTCTCTTTTTACTATCTTCTCTTCAATCATTCCATTCGTAATGATCTCAACTTTATTCCCCTTGCTTCTAAACATCTGTATAGGAGAAATTCCTAGAAATGAATACCTACCCCATTTTTCACCCCCTTCCACACTCTCAAGCAGAAAGGAGTAATCGCCTTGATCCAGCTTAAGAAATGCTGAAACAGGGGTTTCTAAATCAGCAAGAACCTCGATATAAACTGGAATAAGGTTTCCCTTTTTTGTCTTTTTTAGAAACTCTTCTAATGAAGGAGTAAACAGTTTATTATTTTCCATGAATAGAAGTGTAAGTCCTTTTAAAATAAAATGTTTTAAAAATTATCCATTGATAGCATATATAGATATTTAGTGTCAAACGATAATTTTCAGTAACTAACAGATAACAAAAATAGGCCATGAGGAGGAGATGTTGGTCCAGCCTTTTTTCTGTCTTTTTTTTCAATTAAAAGTTTTATGTCAATCGGTCTTATTTTTTTTCTACCAACTTCTATCAATGTTCCTATTATATTTCTTACCATGTATTGTAAGAAGGCATTTGCCTCAATAGTAATCTCTATTAAATTTTCTCTTTTTTCAATATTTGACCCTAAAATAGTCCTTATTGGATTTTGAGCTTCACATGAAGATGCTCTAAAAGTTGAGAAGTCATGGGTACCCTCAATATAATCTGAAGCCTCTTTCATTAATTCTAAATCTAACCGGTAGGGAATATGCCATGAATATCTTTCGTAAAATGCATTTCTTATGGGAGAATTCAGTATCAAATACTTATAAGTCTTGCTTTTTGCTGAAAACCTGGCATGGAAATCTAATGGAACATCCATAACCTCCTTTACTGCAATATTTCTTGGCAACAATGAATTCATAGCTTTTAAAAACGAAAGATTGTCCATAGAGCTTTTCGTATAAAAATTAATTACTTGTCCCAAGGCATGAACACCCGCATCGGTTCTGCCAGAAGAAATAGTTCTTATAGTCTCTTTTGTTATACTTTTTAGTCTGTCTTCTATAATTTCTTGTATTGTAGGTTCACGATCCTGAATCTGCCACCCATGATAATCGGTCCCATCATATTCTAATATCATTTTAATATTTCGCATTTTAGTTAGTGAGAGTTTAAAATCTTTTGTAGAAAATGACCTGTGTAAGAGTCTTTAACTTCTGAAACCTCTTCAGGGGTCCCTCTTGCTACGATTTCTCCTCCCATCTCCCCTCCTTCAGGTCCAAGGTCTATTATATAATCAGCTGTCTTTATCACATCTAAATTGTGTTCAATAACCACAACTGTATTCCCAGCATCGACTAATCTATTCAAGACATTCAAAAGGTTCTGAATATCTGCAAAATGAAGTCCGGTTGTTGGCTCATCCAGTATATATAATGTCTGTCCAGTATCTCTCTTAGATAATTCTTTAGAAAGCTTAACTCTTTGAGCTTCGCCACCTGAAAGAGTTGTTGCTGATTGCCCTAATTTAATATAACCAAGACCTACATCATAAATCGTCTTAAGTTTATTCTTTATTCGGGGGATATTCTCAAAAAATTCCATGGCCTGCTTCACAGTCATATCTAATACTTCTGCTATGTTTTTTCCTTTATACATAATTTCTAATGTATCCCTATTAAATCTCTTTCCTTTACATACCTCACACTTAATATAGATATCAGGCAAAAAATGCATCTCTATCTTTATAATTCCATCACCCTGACAAGCCTCACATCTGCCCCCTTTTACATTGAAGCTAAATCTTCCAGGTCTGTAACCTCTCTTTTTTGCCTCTGGTACCTGAGAAAAGATCTCCCTTATATATGTAAAGACCCCTGTATAAGTAGCTGGATTGGAACGAGGAGTTCTTCCAATAGGTGACTGATCAATATCAATAACCTTATCAATATATTCTATGCCTCCAATCTTTTCAAAAGCACCAGGCTTATCCATTATTTTATAGAATCTCTGGGCTAATGCTTTATATAATATCTCGATGATTAAGGTGCTTTTTCCAGAACCAGAAACCCCTGTAATACAACTAAACAGTCCTAAGGGTATTCTGACATCTATTTCCTTAAGGTTGTTTTCCTTTGCCTTATAAATTGTAATATATTTTCCTTTAGTTTTTCTTCTTCTTTTAGGGACGGGAATGATCAGGTCACTGGATAAATATCTTCCAGTAAGAGAATCCTTACACTTTAATATATTCTTAGGACTACCAAAGGCAACAACTCTTCCTCCATGTACGCCAGCGCCTGGACCCAAATCAATAACGTGGTCAGCAGTTAAAATGGTCTCTCTATCATGTTCAACAACAATGATCGTATTTCCCATATCTCTCAATTTTAACAATGTATTTAAAAGTCTTTTATTGTCCTTCTGATGCAGCCCTATACTTGGTTCATCTAATATATATAAAACCCCTACTAGGCTTGAACCTATCTGGGTGGCCAATCTAATCCTCTGGCCCTCTCCCCCCGAAAGGGTTGTAGCAGATCGATCGATGGTTAAATAGTCTAATCCCACATTAATTAAAAAGGTTAATCTATCTTTTATTTCCTTTAAGATTCTCCTGCTAATCAAAAATTCCTGTTTTGTCAGCTTGAGTTCTATAAAGAATTTTAGGGCCTCGGATATCGATAGTCTTGAGATATCCACAATACTCATTCCCTTTATTTTTACAGAGAGGCTTTCTGGTTTTAATCTTGCGCCATCGCAAATGTAACAGGGTCGTATACTCATATACCTTTCAATTTCTTCTCTGATATAATGCGATTCAGTATCTTTATACCTTTTTTCAAGATTGCCTATAACTCCGTCAAAGACCCTGTGGTAAAAAATTTTCTTATTGTCTCTCTCATAGTAAAACCTTACTTTTTCATTCTTTGAGCCATAAAGCAATACCTCTTGTACCTTTTTATCTAATTTCTCGAAGGGGATATTGAGCTTAAATTTATAATGGCTGGACAGAGCATCCAGCATTTGATAAAAATATATTGTATTCTTCTTCTCCCACGGTTTTATAGCACCTGCTCTGATTGATTTTTTCTTATCTGGAACAATAAGGTCAGGGTCAAGGTTTCTATTCGTTCCTAATCCATCACAGCCTAGACAGGCCCCGTAGGGATTATTAAATGAAAAAAATCTTGGGGTAACTTCAGGATAACTAATACCACAGTGAATACATGCAAACTTCTCGTTAAAAAGAAGTTCCTTATCACCTATTACATCTACAAAAAGAATTCCATCTGACAAACCTAAGGCAATCTCTATAGAATCTGTTAGTCTTTTTTCTATCCCTTTCTTAATAATTAACCTATCAATAACAATTTCAATATGATGTTTTTTATTCTTATCTAATTCTATTTTTTCTGATAGGTCTTTTATCTTACCATTGACTCTTGCTCTAACAAATCCCTTCCTCTGCATCTCAGCAAGTTCCCTCCTGTATTCACCCTTTCTTCCCATAACGATAGGTGAAAGAATCTGTACTTTAGTCTCTGGTTTAATTGTCATTATCTTATCCACCATCTGTTGAACTGTCTGAGATGATATTTCTCTTCCGCATTGATAACAATGCGGTTTTCCTATCCGTGCAAATAAAAGTCTTAAGTAGTCATATATCTCTGTAACTGTTCCAACTGTGGATCTGGGGTTTTTGCTCGTAGATTTTTGTTCGATTGAAATGGCTGGTGAGAGACCCTCTATCGATTCTACATCCGGCTTTTCCATGAGTTCTAAAAATTGACGCGCATATGCTGATAGGGATTCTACATATCTCCTCTGCCCTTCTGCATAAATGGTATCAAAGGCAAGGGAGGATTTGCCTGAGCCGCTCAGTCCCGTTATAACAACGAGTTTGTCTCTGGGAATTTCTAAATCTATGTTTCTAAGGTTGTGTTCTTTCGCACCTTTTATTACGATACTTTTTGTCATTTGATCACGAAGAATTTTAAAAATTAATATTTTAGAATATCATGATTACTTTTTTTAGTAAAATATTTTTTAGAGATGCGACCCGAAAGAATAAAGCGTCCTGCAAATATAAAATATAATCAGGTGATATAATCTTATCTATTTTTAGATAATTTTTGAGGTATATAGGAGGGTCGAATGCAAGGTGTTTGAGGTAGGGAACTATCTTTCGATCGAAAGCAGAGTTGGGTATATTTTACGAGATATTTCTTTATTACTTCAACTGTATCCAACATGTGTCTATCACAACTAAATTCTATCGAATTTTAGCCAAAGCCATCCAACATTTTTAACAAGTAATTATCCTTGGGGTTATCTCAAGATAAAGAAGTTTGACCCCACTACTGAGGACGGACACAGCATCTTTAGGGCATCTTTGTACTTCTTGCCATAAATCTACATTCTGGTTTATGAGAGTTGAACTAAATAAACTATATTTTTAGTTTATACAACTCCTTTCAAAGTAGGCGTATTCTGCTCAACTTTTCCCAGATTGTATTGTTTTCCTTCTATTATGTTTCTTACTGCCAATATCCTCATCTCAAGAGTATAATCTGTATTATTATATCTATAACACCATGACCTTCTAATACATTTTTATATATTTTTTAAACTGTTATTAAAGAACTATAACTATTCTTTTCTTTTAAGAATAAAAAGGAAAGCCTTCGAAACAGGAGTATATTTAATAGATTTATCACCCCATTTATATACAGTCTTTTCTGGTGTAATAATATCAACAACACCGACCATTTCGTAATATTTCTCGACGTACTGTTGGAACCAAAAAAATATCAATCTTTCTGATTCTCGGTTCAATCCCCATGAACTAGCCCATGAACCTAAAACTCTTACGAAAACAAGGATTTTAGGGCTTACTGACTCTATTTCTTGGATCATCTCTTGCTGCATTTTCAAGGCATACTTATGTGGTTCCATTAACGGGTAAGTATAAATATATCCTGTTGCAGAACGCCTCTGAGAGTAAAAGTAGATCTGCGGCTCTGAACCGATTACAGCAATGCGGTCATTTTTTGATGTATGTTTTTTGATATATTCTGCAATCTCTAATGACTCTGGAAAAGGATTAAGACCATAAATTGATCGAGATGCTTCATTTGGGTTCATTTGAAATAGGAATTTTCTTTCTCTATATATTGAAAAGGTTAGAGGGATGACAACAAGTAAAATCAATATTCCTCTTTTAAGTGTCAATGATTTAGTTTCTGAAAACAGACCCCCAATAGAACTGATACCAACACCTGCCAATAATGCAATAGCAGGAAGGAGAAGAACAAAGTAATGCGGTCGGAAATAAAATCCGATACAGACTGAAAGAAATGAAAATATAAAAAAAGTTATGATAAAAAAACGAAGAGATCGAAACCTTTTATTCCATATTGTAGAAGCTAACCCTATTCCTGCAAGAACCCAAATGAAAAAGGAAGAGCTCAAAATATTTAATATATTATATTTGAGAATTGTTAAACCTAAGGAAAATGGCACTATAGAAACATATTCTCGTGCATAAACAAACGTCCAAAACCAGAACCTGTCAAAGATGCCATTAAAGAAAAAAACAAGACAGGTTAATCCAAATGGGATCATTACCCCTATCGAAAATAAAATGAATTTTAATACACAATTCTTCCAATCAATTGGTCGACGAGTTAGCTGGCTGTATAGAAGATATATACCTGAAAAAGCAATAAAAAAAGCACCATGCTGTTTCATCATGAACGCCAATCCAAGGAGTAACCCACTCAAGAAAAGAGGCTTCATCCGGTTGTCGTCAATGGCACGAAGTAATAGCAAAATGCCTCCAACTGCAAAAAGGATAACAAAATGTTCCGTATTAGCAAAGACTCCCTGAACCGATTGACTCAAAGATGAAACAGCAAAACTTGCACCAGCTACAACACCAGTTAACGGATCGAATAGTTTTTTTCCCAACAAAAATATGAGGATAATAGACGCAGTGTTTACAAGAAGTAAACCCAGATGAATCCCTGTATGGGTTTGACCAAATAATGACAGAATTAATGCATATGCAGCATAGATTCCTGGCATTTTCATATTATATACTTCTGTATAAGGCAGGATTCCCTGTAGGATTAGCTGACCAGCATAAGCATATTCCCCTTCATCTCTCTCAAGAGGGACCTGTAATAGATGAATTCTTATCAATGCTGTGAGAAGAATAATAATGAGAATAGCTCCCCATACCCAGCAGGATGAGCATTTCTGTTGATATTCTTGATTATTAGGTATTTTTTCTTGGAACATTTTTTAGTCTTTTGAGGATAGATTAAAAAATTTATTTATTTTTGAATAAATTGGTTATCTGATTTTTCTATAAATAACTACCCTGTTTTCATTTATTACTGTTCTGTATTTATGATCGGGGTTTTCTCTATTTTCAAATGCAATATCCGGATAATCAATAATGATTCTTTGATAGTTATTCCAAGAAACATTACGAATTAAATATTTTCTAACCCTTAAGTCTTTTGTACCTATTATATGTTTCCGTATAATAATCCAGTCTGCTTCTTTAGCTGGAGAGAGGTCTTCTCCTGTTAATCCTCCTATGATTCTCATATTCGTGTAAAACTTCAAAGGAAGATCTCCATACGTAATGGCAACTACATCATTTTTACTCCCATTTTCATTGAGATATTTTACAATTCCTTCAATGGGTCCTTCATAATCATGGGTTATTTCATAAAAATAATCATATATAGGACTTGTAAGAATAAGGATTGATAGGATACCAATTCCCAAAGCTAGATGCAGCTTCATAGCAGATTCTAAAATTAGAGCACTCATTAAACAAAAAATTGGGATTAATGGAGCAAGGTAACGGAAAAGTGGAAAAGGGCTCTTGAGCGTAAAAGATAATAGATTAAACATAATAAAAAGCAACAAGAGTGATAGATTTTTCCACATTACTTTGTCCTTCGAAAAAAACTTTTTACTCTTTCTCCAATTCAAAACACCAACTAGTAGAGGAACGGATAGTATGATAGGAGAAAAAATATATTTTCCAATTTGGAGAAGAAATAATATGGCGAAGAGTAAAACCTGGCTGATGCTATTTCTTCCACCATATTTTATATCAGAAATCCAAATAATCCAGGGAGCATTAATAATAATAATTCCAAAACATAGCAACAAAACTGTTCGAGCTCTGTTCCTATGCCACAATAGACTATGAACAGAAACAGTAGCTAAAAGGTTTAGGCAAAATGGAAATAATGTGTGGAACAGAAGTATCGATGATAGGACAAACATTAAACCAGCATATTTCTTCCTATCAATAATATTTAAATAGCTATATAATCCAAATAAAGCAAAAAAAGTTGCTGGAGCATAGTATCTGCACTGTCTGGATAAAATCAGAAAGGGAACTGAAAGGAGAAGAAGGATAGTAGCAATTACAGCAGTTCGTCTATCCTTCCATAGTGATTTTGAAAAAAAATAAATTAACAAGACAGTTGCAATGCCGAACATGGCAAAAGGTAGCCGAGCAGAAAAGGTATTTATCCCAAATATCTTAAAAGACGCAGCAACCAAATAGTTTTGGAACCATGGATGAAATTTCCAAACATAATTTTCATCATGATCCTTTCCCTCGACCTGCGAAAAAAAATTCTTACCATCGTACCCTAGCGGAATACCATGTTTAAGAATTGTCTTTCCTACAAGAGCAGTCTCAGCCTCATCCTGCCATAGATAATGATTGTTGAGATTCATGAGAAATAAAAAAGATGCACAACATAAGATAATAAAAAGAAAAAGATATTCAGATTGTTTATCAGTAAAATGTTTATTCATTTTTTTCATCCTAAATACATAATTTCATTGCACATGCTGTCCCAGAAGGACCTGTACCAATAATTAAAACATCTTCTCCACTCATTTTAAAAATCCTTTATTTCTGTAATTTAAACTTTTTATTGAGATTCTTTTAATGTCATTAGAATGCTTTCTAAGTTGCTTCGTGCATCTATATTATCAGGGTTGATTCGTAGCGCTTCTCGAAAATGAAAAATAGCTTCTTTAAGTTTTCCCTGTCGAGCTAAAAAAACCCCTAGATTGTTATGTGTCGTTCCATTATCAGGGTTTATTCTTATCATTTTTTTAAGATGAAAAATGGCCACATCAATCTTTCCTTGAGTGATTAAAGCAACTGCTAAATTTTTATGTGTGTTTTCATTGTTAGGATTGACTTTTAGAGCTTTCTGAAAATGAAAAATAGCCTCCCCTAACCTCCCTTGACGCGCCATAGCAACCCCCATGTTTATCTGTGCATACTCATTTTTAGGGTTTATTTTTATCGCTTCTTTAAAATGAAAAATTGCTTCTTCAAGTTTTCCCTGTTGGGCTAGAGCAAAACCTAAGTTATTATGCGTATCTGTATCATCAGGCTTTATCCGCAATGCCTCATGATAATGAGTAATAGCTTCGTTAAGCTTTCCACGCCTTGCCTGAACAACCCCTAAGTTATTATGCGCTAGGTAGTTATTAGAAGTTACGCTGAGCGTATGTTCAAAAAGGGTAATACTATCTTTCCAGTAGCCTACTTGGATCCATGTAATTATCATAAGGATTGGAATTACAATACCTGCTGATAGAGAAAAGATAGTCTTATTATAGCGCCATCTCTTTAAAAGTTCAGGAACACCCCAAGCAATCATAATAAAGATACCAATAAGAGGTACATATGTATATCTATCAGCCATGGATTGCGATCCCACCTGCACCAAGCCAATGACAGGAACAAGAGTTCCCAGATACCAAAACCACCCAACGCTAAGATAGGGAAGTTTTTTTACAAAACGAATTACCAGAACAGATACAAAGACGAGTAAAAGGCCAGCTACTAGAGCCTTCCATATCGAAAGGGCATTACCAAGATGGGGATAGAGAACTGCTAGTTTAAATGGCCAGACCATTTTCATTATATAAGTTATATAAGATACAAGAGCATTGGCAACTCGAATTTTTAGTGAAAAAATCTCCAGAGTTCTAACAGCCCCTCCATATTGTTGAGCAAAATATGTCACAATACATAATAGAAGAGAAAGAGCAAATAAAGGAATCTTTTCCCAGATGAGATGAAGAGGAATTTTAAGTTTTGATTTAAGCTCAAAGCGACAAAGGGGCCAATAATCCAAAAGAAGAAGAACAAAGGGAAGTGTCACCAGCATCGGCTTGGACAAAAGACCAAGAAGAAAACAAAAAAGAACTAAAAGATACCTCTTAAAAACAGGATTTTTGACATAATAAACATAAGCCAAAATCGTTAGCATCCAGAAAAAAGTACTTAAAACATCCTTTCTCTCTGCTATCCAGACTACTGACTCAACATGCAGGGGATGGAGGGCAAAAAGAGCGGCAACAAAGGCACTCTTCCATAATTCCTCAGTCATCCACCGAAAAATAAGAAACAAAAGAAGAGTGTTTAATATGTGAAAAAGAAGGTTAACCAGGTGATGCCATCCTGGGTTTAATCCAAAAAGAGAAATATCCAGCATATGGGAAAGCCACGTCAAAGGATGATAATTGCTGGCATAACCGGTTGTGAATGCCCAGAGAATACCATTGGGAGTTAGGCCTAGCAAAACATGATGGTTCTCCACAATATATCTATCATCATCAAAACCCAAAAAATTGTGGTTGGTTACCTGCAAAAAAACAGCAAGAATAGTTAAGATAAAAAATAAGTAGATTATAATATGACGATTTATTTTAAATTTTTTACCCATTATTGAAAAATAACCTCCGACTTAAAAATCTCTTATATAGTAAATCTTAAAAATTCAAATAAAATTATCATGATTATTTTTTTAAGTAAATTATTTTTTAGTTATAGGGTTCCCCCCCCCAAGAACAAACAAACCTTTATAGAACAATATAAAAACATAAGACAATTACATATAAATTTGATTATTTTTTAAGATTGATTTTTGAAGGTGATAACTACTTTTTTCTCTTAAAGACAAAAAGAGAATATTTTGAAAGAGGCTTGTACGCCTTAGACTCTTTATCCCATTTATACACGGTTTTTTCTTTCGAAAGAATATCAATAACACCAACCTTTTCGTAATATTTTTGGACATACTGTTCAAACCAGGTGAATATTAATCTTTTTGATTTTCGGTTTAAATTCCATGATGTTGAAATACTTGCAAAAACAAGAATTTCAGGGCTGACTGATTCGATTTCACGAATCATATCTTGCTGCATCTTTAAGGCATATTTATGTGACTGCATTAACGGATAAGTATAAATATACCCTGTTGCAGAACGCCTCTGAGAGTAAAAGTATATCTGCGGTTCTGAGCCAATTACAGCGATACGGTCATTCTTTGTTGTTTGTTTTTTAATATATTTTGCAATCTCTAATGACTCTGGAAATGGATTGAAACCGTATGTTGATCTGGACACTGCTTTTGGACTCATCTGGAATAGGAAGTTTCTTTGTTCATATATTGTAAAAAATAGTGGGGTGATGGCCAGTAAAATCACTGCTGCACTTTTCATTCCCCTTGATTTGTTTTCTGGAAAGAGACTTGCAAGAGAACTGACACCAATACCAGCTAATAGTGCAACTGCTGGAAGAAGAAGAACAAAATAATGCGGTCGAAAATAAAGCACAGGACAGATTGAGATAAATGAGAAGATCGAAAAAGTTACGACAAAAAAACGAAAAGATCGAAACCTTTTATTCCACATTATAGAAGTAAGCCCTATTCCCGCAAGAACCCAGATCGGAAAGGATGAGCTCACAATATGTAATATTCTAAGTTTGAAATAAAATAAACCTTTGTGAAGTGATGCCATAGAAGCATATTTTCGCGCATAGACAAATGTCCAGAACCAAAATTTATCAAAGATACCAGCAAACAAAAAAACAAGGCAGGTCAATCCAAATGGAATCATTACCCCAGTCGAGAATAAAATGAATTTTAATACACAATCTGACCAATCAATTGGTCGACGACTTAGCTGGTTGTATAGAAGATATATACCTGAAAAAGCAATAAAAAAAGCTCCATTCTGTTTCATCATGAATGCCAATCCAAGGAGAAGCCCACTCAAGAAAAGAGGCTTCATCCGGTTGTCATCAATGGCGCGAAGTAATAGCAAAATGCCTCCAACTGCTGGAAGGATAACAAAATGTTCCGCATTAGCAAAAATGCCCTGAACCGATTGATTCAAAGATAAAACAGCAAAACTTGCACCAGCTACAACACCAGTCAGCGGATCAAATAATCTCTTTCCCAAAAAAAATATGAGAATAATAGTCGAAATATTTATAAGGAGTAAACCTAGATGAATTCCTATATGAGTTTGACCAAAAACAAAAAGAATTAATGCATACGCAGCAGAGATTCCTGGCATTTTCTCGTTATATACCTCTTCATAAGGAAGAATACCCTGAAGAATGAGCTGGCCAGCATAGGCATACTCTCCTTCATCACGTTCCAAAGGAACATCAAGCAGATGGATTCTTATGAAAGCAATAAGAATAATAACGGTAAAGACAATAAGCCATGGCCAATAAGATGAAGTGGATGGTTTTTCCTCAAAAGATTGCTCATTAACTTTCTTTTTTTTTAACATATTTTCTTTTTATTAATCGTCTTATCAATACTTGTTCTGCATTTTTATAACAGCTTGCAGGTTACTATGCGCCTCAATATAGTCGGGATTAATCCGAAGAGCCTCTTGAAAATGAAAAATAGCCTCTTTGATCTTCCCTTGCTGAGCTAAAGCAACTCCCAAATTATTGTGTGCCTCAGCAAAATCGGGTTTGATCCTGAGTACCTCCTGAAAATGAAAAATAGCCTCATCAATCCTTCCCTGCTGACCTAGAGCAACTCCTAAGTTTTCGTGCGTCTTTTCATTGTTTGGATTGATTCTCAGTGCTTCACGAAAATGAGAAATGGCTTCGTTGACCTTCCCCTGTCGAAACAAAGCTGCCCCCAGATTATTATGTGCCTCAAAGTAGTCGGGTTTAATCCTCAGTGCTTTATAATAATAGGGAATTGCCTCTTCATACCTCCTCAGATGAGATAGAGCATTTCCCATATTGTTGTATGCATCGTATGCATCTAAGTCTTCAGGATTAATCCGTAAAGCTTCTTTAAAATGGACAATAGCTTCCCTGAACCTTCCCAGCTTAGCCAAAGCAAATCCTAAGTTATTATGTGCATATGCATAGTCAGGATTAACCCGCAGAGCCCTATAATAATGAGGAATAGCCTCCTCATACCTTTTCTTTTCACCCAAAGCAATCCCAAGGTTGGTATGTGCTTTTACATAGTTTGGCTGAATCTGCAGAGCCTTGTAATAATGAGAAATAGCTTCATCATACTTCTTCAGCTTACCCACGGCATTTCCAAAATTGTTATGTGCAAGAGCATTATTTGATGTTACCTTAAGCGCATGTTCAAAGAGGGTAATGCTGTCTTTCCAGTAACCAACCTGAATCCACGTAAGTATCATAAGGGCTGAAAGGATTATTCCTGTTGATACAGAAAGAGAAACCCTCTGATAACGCCACTTCTTTAAAATATCTGGAACACACCAGGTAATCATGATAAAAAGACCGATAAGAGGTATATACGTATACCTGTCTGCCATGGACTGTTCTCCAATTTGTACCAGACCGATCACAGGAACAAGCATCCCTATATACCAGAACCATCCTACAAAAAGATAAGGAAGCTTCTTTATCTTCCAGATAACGAAAACTGATATGAAAAGCAAAAGAAAAACAGCTACCAGAACTTGCCAAAGAGGTAAATTACTTCCAGGATGAGGATACAAGACAGCTAAATTCAAAGGATAAATCATCTTTCCTATATAGTCTGCATAGGAGACAAGAGCATTCGCAATCCTTACCTTCAATGAAAATAATTCTAAAGACTTTACAGCCCCACCACTCTGCTGAACAAAAAATGTTACAAAGCTTGATATGGCCACAAGGATAAACAGAGGAATCTTTTCCCAGATGAGATGAAAGGGAATCTTGGCTTTAAACTCAAAGCGAG